>MDTC01074371.1_pt1 | contig 74042 bp, 55 predicted proteins | sample 811181 | NCBI WGS metagenome assembly MDTC01 (sample SAMN05326644, study PRJNA326480) | marine metagenome | isolation source: seawater | place: Pacific Ocean: North | collected 2011
ATACCTAGGGCTCGTGGTCTAGGGGTTTATGACGTCGCCTTGACATGGCGAAGATCGAGAGTTCAATTCTCTCCGAGCCCACCAACTACTCAGCATCGTTGTTTTCTTCTTATTTTCTTTCTAGGAGATAATTAATTTATTACTATTTCATGGCTAGATAAGACTGAATTCATTCGGACAGGATTTCAGGTTCAGGGATGATAAGTTCATCGGGATCGATTTTGGAAAGCGGTTTTTCATCATCTTCCACTGTGAAGTCAGTCGAGCCTCCACTCCATGAAGCAATGTCTTCTATCTCGAGAAATTCTTCATTCGGTATTGCATGATTCTCTGAAAGTGAGTAAACGGATGGATCTATGATTTCACGTTCGTTTATTTGCCCTGGTGGAGGTGCTTCACGCTCTTCCAAATGTACTCCTGAATGAAAAGTTCCACATTCGGAACATCGGACTGAACCTTTAGCTTCAACACATCCGCATACTGGACACGATACTTTTCCAACAAGAACGTCAAGCTCGTCTTTTACGACCATGGTTTCACTCCAAGAACATGTCTTCTTGGTATCCTGTAACTAAGTCCCCGGTACCATCCTCTTCGATAGTGACGGTTTCCTCCTCATCGTCAAATTCGATGATTGTGCCGTACACTTCTTCATCTTCAAATGAAAGTCCAATATGTGATCCGATATCGATTTCATCGTCGGAATCACCCTCGGACCCTTCATCTTCCTCTTCATCATCAGACTCTTCATATTCGTCCTCGGACTCTTCATCTTCGTCATCAGACTCTTCATCTTCGTCATCAGACTCTTCATCTTCATCATCAAATTCTTTATCATCGTTTTCAGATTCTTCGCCCTCATTGTCTTCGTTTGAGGATTCATTGCGCGCATCGTCTGTATCATCGCTAACTTCCTTCATTGCTTTGGCACGCGCTCTCCATCCGCTAACTACAAACAAATGCATGACAAGGGAGCCTGTAAGACCTATTAGGCCAAGAACAATCATGAAAATACCATCCCAATAGAAACCTGCAGGCATCGATGATGACTCACCGGAAAACGGAGTGAGTGAATTTCTACATTCGCCTACTTGAACATCAGGGTCACAAGAGTAGATGTCACCTTCATTTAAACCTTCAAAGCCGAGTTTGTATGGTGTCTCAAGGGCAACATTACCGCCTGTACCATCTACGCCCAGGGGCCCAATTCCACCTAGACCGTTGAGGATCCAGGCAGCAATAAAGAGGCCGAATAATAAGTGAATGAGGGGCCAAACAATGTCATTCCACTGCTTACTCATCATCTTGCGTTGCATGCCTGTGGGGAATGGTTTGTCGACTTTCTTCGATAGACTGCTATCTTCATCGACAGCATCTTCAGCATCATCCAATGATTCTAGGGCGCCGACAAATTCGATGATGTCGATTGAACCATCACCATCATCATCAGTAGTGGCAAGGAAGGATTCGATGTCCTTGTGAGAAAATTCTTGACCTACCAATTCCGAAATGGACTGAGTAAATTCTTCAACTGAAACTTGTCCGTTCCCATCTTTGTCAAGCGTGTTAAAGAATGAATTAGGAGACTGTCCTGATTCGTCCATCGCATCAGAGATGAGGTGGAGGATGGTTTCAGCACCCATTACTTCACTTTCAAGATCATCAATATGGTCATCGATGTCAGAAAGAGAAGCATCGTCGGAGTCAATACCGAGGTCAAGTGCCTCCAATGCTTCGATAAGTTCCATTGGGTCGACGTTTCCATCATCATCTTGATCCAACAGTTGTAGAATTGAGTAGACTGATGAAGAATCCATATGTTCTCCCAGGATTTCTTCTATGCCCTTTTGGAGTTCAGGACCCATAATCAATCCACTGGAGTCAGTATCCATAGTTTCGAACACCTCGCGAATGGTTAATCCTTGTTCGGAAATGGCCATTCCAAGCTGCATAAATGCCTCATCTGCGGAAAACTCTTCTTCCTCAACAACAGAATCTTGTTCTTCGGAATCTGAATCATCGGCAACCTCGTCACTATCATCTTCGATGATCTGGTCAGGTTCATCGACCTCATTGGAATTTTCGCTGGTAAGCTCTTCAGTAACCTCATTCTCCTCGGTGGTTTCGCTGCCCTCCTCATTGGATTCTGCAATAGGGGGGGTTTTTTCGGTGACCGACTCGGGTGTTGGCAACTTTTCACCGGTAATGGTCTCGTGCAATTCGGATAGATCAATTTGCCCATCACCGTCTTCATCGATGGTATTGACCAAGCGTTCGACTTGAGAAGGAGGTAAGTCGGCTAAATTAAGACTTAACAAACCAGTTTTCAATTCAGTGGAGTCAATCAAATTATCCCCGTTAGTATCGAATTTTTGAAATAAGGTTGGAATGGTGATGCCAGTAGTTTCAAGCCACTTGCGCAACACTTCGACAACATCGTCAGCAACAAAAATTGTGCCGCAGTGTGGGCATTTAGTGGAGTCGAGGGGGACAAGACCTTTACATGCTCCACACTCGCCCAACGATTCATCAGAAACTCCTGAAAACGATATAGCGCACTCGGGACATTTATCAGAATTCAATGGCACAATTGCTCTACAAGCACCACATTCAGCCATAGGGATATCTTCTTTCGTCTCGTCGGACATTTCCACACCTGCTCTCCCCAGTGCATCGTCGGATATAATGATTCATAGACTTTGAATGATGAACCCCCCCTATACGAGGGTATGCCAAGGGGGGATGAGAATGGAAAAAGGACACATTTTCACAACCGAATTCATCGATGACGATGCAACTCTAGCATGGGTCGACCGTCTATCACAGTCCACAGACGAGCATGTCCTTTTGCTCTCCAGACTACCCCATCGACGACTTTTAGAACATATAGACATCAACTCAGTGGAGGCATATTGGCTTACTGAAAGAATCACTGATGCGTCAATCCGTCCAAATCTTGAGGAAATTCGAGAACTCATACTTCGCCATCTATCGCATTATGCGGGAGTCGTAGTTCTTGAAGGCTTAGAATGGCTTGTGACTCAAAACGGAGAAGATAATGTTCTATCATTTGTCCGGAAACTCCGAGACTCAGTACATCGAACGCACTGGTCAATCATCATACCTCTCCGGCCGTTAGCATTTAGCGGACTTTGGCTTGCACGACTACGGAGAGAAGCTCCATCGATAGAGTTAGAGGCAGAAGAAGCCACTGGAACAGCTGAACTCGAACATGTTGACTCTACTTCTGACATTTTTCATGAACCGGTGGTTGATTTGGACATCCTTGATGATGGATCACCGAAACTAATTCATCTTACCAGACTACCCATGAATGGATTCACAAAATCAATATTACGAAAGCGAATCCTTCAATGGCGCCGAATGGGTTTGGATGTCTCCGAGGTTGAACCTGCAATTAATTTGAGCGAAGGTGCTGACTATGAGTTGTACTCGGTTGTAGAAGAAAAAGTGCGAAAAGCTGTTGATCTCGACCATTATCTCGATTTGAATAATAATCTCTTCTCAGCATCCGAACTTGCTGCAGCGCGGTTTAGAATACGCCAATTAACCGGACTCGAAGAAATGGCTTCAAAATATTTCCCATCTTAACGTGGCAATCGTCCAATTTCGGCCTCAATCCTAGCCAACCATGAACTTTCAAGCAATTGTTCAGTAATTGCTTGTAGGTCTTCACTGGTACTTCTATCTCCATCAAGCGGCTTTACAATTGACCTGACTCGGTCATACATGGCCCGTATATGAGGCGAGGGTGGTGAATCGTTTAGCTCCAAGGCCTCGCAAGCAACGAGTAGTTCACAAGCGAGCACTTCTGCTAATCTTCTCGTCGCTTGATAGAGATTCCATGAGGCAGTTGCCCCCATGCTAACATGGTCTTCTTGTCCAGCAGAGGTGCTGGTCGAAAAAATCGTTCTCGGGGCTGCATGGCCATGTAATTCCGAAAGTGAGGCTCCAGCAACATATTGCACTATCATCAGACCGGATTCAAGGCCAGAATTTTTAGCAAGGAATGGAGGTAAGCCGCTACGTGCAGGGTCAAGAATTTGGTCGATTCTCCTTTCAGATATAGACCCTAATTCAAACATAGCAGAAACCATAGAATCTGCAGTAAGAGCCAAAATTTCACCATGGAAATTCCCTTGCGAAATCACTTCATGTGGCCCTGGATTGGCGTGGTCTGGAAATACAAGTGGATTGTCAGTTGCACTGTTCAATTCAATGCTTAAAGTGGACTGGAGTGCTAGAATTCGCTCATTTACAGCCCCATGGACTTGAGGGGCACATCGGAATGAATAGGCATCTTGAACTTGGTCACAATTCGCATGTGATTCAACATTAGGGGAATTGGCCAAAATTTTTCTTATTCGGGATGAAACAAGCAGTTGACCAGGGTGTGGTCGAGCCTTGTGAACGCGTTCGTCGGAAGGTTTGACACTTGCTTTTCTTGCTTCAATAGAAGTGCAGAGGCACAAATCAGCATAAACCAAAAGATCGGTAAGTCTTTGTTCCGATAATGCAAGGTAACTGCACATTTGACTTGTGCCATTAATGAGAGATAGACCGTCTTTTGCTCTCAATTCTAGAGGTATTAAGCCATATTTTTGGATTTTGCCAGATGTAGGCTCAGAGCCACCATCATTGGAAAGAACTCGCCCCTCACCAATCAAACTGAGAGCCATGTGCGATAGTGGAGCCAAATCTCCGCTGGCGCCAAGGCTGCCAATTCGTGGAATAGCGGGGACTATATCGTTATTCAAGAAATCAACTAATTGCTTGAGGACATCCGGGTGAACGCCTGAATTGCCTTTGGCAAGTGAATTAATTCGCACTGCCATCATTGCTCGGACAGAATTTTTACTCATTAAATCTCCAATTGCAGTAGCATGTGAACGTACAAGATTAACTTGAAGTCGTGTGAGGTCATCTTGTGAAATACGTTCATGCACTAGTGCTCCAAAACCAGTATTTATTCCATAAACTGTTTCGTCTTCGGCAAGAATACGTTCTACGACTGAACGAGCGGACTGAACTCGCACCAATGCGTCGGATGATATAGAGACCGTTACCTTGCCTTGCGCAATACGTGAAACTTCGGCAGATGTGAGAGTAAATCCATCGAGAGATATATTTTTCATCGCAGGTCACCTTCCTCAAACAACAGATTGAGTAAATCATCATCCATGTGCTGCGGCAGTGTAACACGCAACAAAGGTTCCGAATTCATAGCGCGCTGAATGGCAAATTCTGCCTCAGAATTCCTAGCCCAAGCACGACGTGCTACACCATTATTGACATCCCAGTGCAACATTCGTTGAAGCTTTTCCTCGCACTCCTCGGAACCATCTAGAAGCATTCCAAATCCTCCGTTGATGACTTCGCCCCAACCAACTCCCCCGCCGTTGTGAAGGCTTACCCATGTCGCACCGCGAAAAGCATCACCGACGAAATTTTGAACAGCCATGTCTGCGGTAAGAATCGAACCATCACGAATATTCGCTGTCTCTCGGTATGGGCTATCGGTGCCCGAAACATCATGATGGTCACGTCCAAGTACGACAGGAGCTGAAATTCTGCCAGAACCGACTGCTGAGTTCATTGCTGATGCGATTTTTCTGCGCCCTTCATCATCAGCATACAATATGCGAGCTTGACTGCCTACGACCATTGCGTTATCCCCTGCATTACGAATCCAGCGAATGTTATCTACGAGTTGTTGTTGAATTTCAGCCGGGGCTGATTTAAGCATATTTTCTAAAACCTCGCATGCTATTTGGTCAGTAATTTCGAGGTCATTGGGGTCTCCAGAGCAGCAAACCCATCGGTAAGGTCCGAATCCATAGTCAAAGCACATTGGACCCATAATATCCTCGACATAACTCGGATAACGGAACGATTTACCGTCATTTGACATTACGTCGCCGCCTGCACGACCGGCCTCCAACAAGAATGCATTACCATAGTCCCAAAAGTACATTCCAGATTGAGCAAGACGGTTGATGGCCTCAGCATGTCGGCGCAGCGTTGAGCGAACCTCGTTGGCAAAACGCGGCGGATCCTCAGACAACATCTGGGATGCTTCGTCGTATGAGAAACCTACAGGGTAATAACCACCTTGGAATGGATTGTGTAGGCTGGTTTGATCGCTACCTAAATCAACACGCACATCCCTTTCGATGATTCGCTCCCACAGTTCTACGATATTACCGATAAATCCAATCGAAATCGGAGTCTTGGATTCTGCACTTTCAACCATTTTTGTAATGGCTTGGTCGACGTCTTCGCTTACCGTTGTCAGCCAACCTTGCTCAAGTCTCTTGTAGGCTGCGTGAGGGTTAGATTCTGCAACAATGCAAGATGCTCCTGCAATTACTGCTGCTTTTGCTTGAGCGCCCGACATGCCGCCTAGACCTGAAGTGACGAAGGTAACACCTTCTAACCCCTCATCACCTGTTATTCCCAAATGATTTCTTGCAGCATTGAGCAAAGTAATTGTTGTCCCATGAACGATTCCTTGTGGCCCAATGTACATGTACGAGCCAGCAGTCATTTGGCCGTATTGTGTCACTCCTAACGCATTCATACGTTCATAATTTTCAGCAGAGGATGCATTTGGTATGACCATGCCGTTGGTGACAATTGCTCGAGGTGCACCTGGATGTGATGGAAAAAGGCCCATTGGGTGTCCAGAATACAGAACAAGCGTTTGTTCATCATTCATTTGTGAAAGGTACTGCATTGTTATGCGGTATTGTGCCCAGTTTTGAAACACAGATCCATTTCCTCCATAGGTGATTAATTCATGCGGAAATTGCGCTACGGCAGGATCAAGGTTGTTCTGAATCATCAGCATAATACTGGCCGCCTGCAATGATTTAGCAGGATAAGCATCTATTGGGTGAGCGCACATTGCGTATTGTGTGGGTCGAAATCTCCTCATTATTATTCGACCAAATGTTGACAATTCATCAAGGAATTCCGGAGCGAGAATTGGATGATGTTTTTTATCGAAATATCTCAAAGCGTTTCGTAGAGCAAGTTTCTTTTCATCTGAATTTAAAATTTGACGACGAGGCGGAGCATGGTCGACAGAATCGTCGTAACCGGGATGGTCGGGTAAATCCTCTGGAATACCTTCGGCGATGAATGCCTTCAGCACATCATAGTTGTCGCCCATGGTAGGTGCTTGAAGTTTTTACCCTTGAGGATTCGTATTGTATCTTCTCAAGAAGTGCGTGGGTTGTCTTTAGCAACCTTTTCTCGTGGCGACCATAGAGTAAATATCATACCAGATAGCATCATAAGAATGGAGAAGGATAAAAATCCTGTTTTAAGAGTTAATACTTCAGATTCGAGTAAAAAACCTGCTGATGCACTTGAGACTGAAAATGCGACCGACATGGTGAGCATGTCGATTGAAAACACCCTGCCGCGGACTTCATCTTCCACCCACATCTGGGTCAAAATAGTCGACAGTACCCAGTTTGCACCACTTGCAGAATGGGCGAACATGATCAAAACAACAGTCAGCCATAAATTAACTTCAAGAGTCAATCCTACGAGACAGTAAAAAAATCCTGAAAGAACCACGAGTTGTCCAATGAGCAGAGGCCATTTTTCTTCATTTGTAAGAAATTTCCGTGCTAGTATCGGGCCAATGCCAGTTCCTATGCCACGTGCCAAAAAGAACAAACCAAATCCAATTGCAATCCCAAAACCATCAATTTTGGAACCTGCAATGACGAGGAAAACTCCAGCCAAGCCACCACCAGCGATATTCCATGATGCTTTAGCAAAGACGATGCGAAGTAGTCTTGATTCACTCATAGTGCGGCGAAAACCGTTTCGAATATTACGTAATGCAGTTTTCAGCAGAGGCCCTTTCATATCTTGTTCAATATTTTGAGGCAGTACGATCGGGATGAGAAGAATTGCACTCAACAAGAAAGTGAAGGAATCAATGATAAAAGCCGCACTGGTCCCGTATAGATCGACCACAATACCTCCTAACATGGCTCCAATACATAATGCGGATGACCATGAAGCTGCTTCAAGTGCGTTTGCAGTTGCTAAATTTTCTTTAGATACAATGTTGGGGAGCGCAGCACGCTCGGCTGTGACATATGCGCCATGCAATAGCATCATTAAACCGGAAAGCCACAGCATCCACCAGATATCTTCGGGGCCATTTACCATAAGGAAACATAATGCGAGTACTACTTGGGCAAGATTGGATGCTATCATGATTGATTTACGGTTTATTCTGTCCGCAAGTAGCCCACTAATAGGCTGCAATAATGCAAAACACAGCATTCGAATGGTGAATAAAATTCCGAGTAGAAATTCGGAATCAGTATACTTGAAAATGAGTAAAAAAAGAGCTATTGTGTTGAACCATTCACCGAGCAATGAAATAATCGATGCTGACCATAACCGACGAAATTGATTGTTGGTCCGAAGTAATTCGAGATAACCAATCTTACTCATTCCTCTTCATCCTCCGAGCCAACGGATGATTTGGAGTGCAGTGTGACTTCGACCCATTTTGAAGTGGGAGTATTCGAGATATCTGCAGTAGAGTTGAGAGGGACAAGCGAATTAGCTTCAGGGAAGTAGGTGGCTACATTACCTCTGGGAATGTCATAGGCAACCAATTGCCAATCATCTGAAGTTCTTACTTCGCCCTCAAAATGGCTTTTGATCATCACTCGATGTCTATTTTTCCATCCGCGTTCAGACATGTCAATAGCGTTCATTAGAACGATTCTACGGTTGCCACTTATACCTCGATACCTGTCATGAACATCGTAGACGGTAGTATTGTACTGGTCGTGTGAACGTAAAGTCATCATGATGAATTCGCCAACAACAGGATGCACATTCGGCAAGTCATGAGTTGTGAAATGGGCTTTATTACTCGCAGTTTCAAATGACCTGGAATCTCGGGGGGGATTGGGTAGTAGAAAGCCGTTCGGTTGTCGAACACGTACATTGTAGTTATCAAAACCGTCAAGGCAAGATTCCATTAGATTACGTATTGAATCGTAATCATTGACCAGTGATTCCCAGTCAATATTCGAATCTGACAGAATTGCATTCGCCAATTGGCCAACAATCCACGGCTCGCTCCTCAATTCACTTGAAGCAGGTTGCAGTTTCCCTGTCGAAGTATGGACCACGCCCATTGAATTCTCCACACTAACAAATTGGGGATTAGATTCTTGGATGTCAAGTTCTGTTCGGCCTAAACATGGTAAAATGATAGCTTCCTTACCTGTGACCAAATGTGAACGGTTGAGTTTGGTCGATACTTGAACAGTTAAACCAACTTTTTGAATTCCTTCTGCGGTCGCAACAGTATCTGGTGTGGCGGAAATAAAATTCCCTCCCATACAAAAGAAAACATCAACATCACCACGCCGCATTGCACGAATTGCATTGACAACATCATAGCCGTGTTCTTTGGGCATTGGCGTCTTCAAACCCTCCTCCATTTTCTTCAAAAATGATTTTGGAGGAGATTCCCAAATTCCTACAGTACGATCGCCTTGGACATTGGAATGGCCGCGTACAGGGCAGAAACCAGCACCTGGGCGACCTACATGGCCACCCATCAACAGCAAGTTTACCACTTCTTGGATGACAGCAACACCGTTCGGTTGTTGCGTTAGACCCATGGCCCAACATGCAATTGTGCCGTTCGATTTAGCTAATACTGCCCCAACCTGGCGAATCTGTTGTTCTAAGATTCCAGAGTCAGTTTCAATGTCTTGCCAAGGAATTGAGCGCGCTTTTTGAAGCATTGAATCCAATCCAATAGTACTGGAGTCGATGAATTCATGATCGAGTGAACCAATTTCATCGTGAACTTTGATTAATCCCTTTAGTAGTGCTGCATCGCCACCAATTCGGACTTGGAGATGGTAATCAGAGAGTTGAGTGGATGAAAAATTCAACTTCATGTAATCTTGGGGGTGTTTAAATCGTTCAAGTCCGGCCTCTGGAAGAGGATTGATGTGAATGATAGTTGCACCCTTGTTTTTCGCATCTCTTAATGCAGTCAGCATTCGAGGGTGATTTGTACCAGGGTTTTGACCCATTACGATAATCACATCTGCAAGGTCGAAATCTTCGAGATGTACAGTTCCTTTACCAATTCCAATAGTTTGACCCAGTCCTTTACCGCTTGATTCGTGACACATATTCGAGCAATCAGGAAGATTATTGGTGCCAATGCTTCTTACCAGTGCTTGGTACATGAATGCTGCTTCATTGCTGGTGCGACCAGAAGTGTAGAACACAGAACGATGAGGGTTATCCATCGCATGTATATGTTGAGCAATCAAGTCAAAAGCATCCTGCCATGAGATTTTAGTGTAATGAGATGAGCCCGGTTTTAGGTACATAGGGTGGGTTAAACGACCCTGTTTATTCAGCCAAAGGTCACTTTTTTGGGACAATTCTTGAACAGTGTTTTCCGAAAAAAACTTCGGGGTTACGCGACGAGTTGTTGCTTCATCTGCAACTGCCTTCGCACCATTTTCACAGAATTCAAACTGTGTGCGATGAGATGGATCTGGCCAAGCACATCCAGGGCAATCAAATCCAGATTGCTGGTTCACCATTGTGAGGGTGCGAACTGTGCGCTTCAATCCCATGTTCTTCAAGCCATGCTTGAGGGATGAAGTTACAGCAGGAATGCCTGCAGCCATCTTCTTTTTCTTTGAAATTTTAAGAGGCAAATGGTCGACTGGAGTCTCTGCTCGAACACCCTTACGCATACGCCCACCGTAATATCCTGCGCTGGGGGGTTCTCAAGGGTTTTCGTCCCTCAAATGATTAAACCCCCCGATTATGACGCATGTGTCCTTTTTCATAAAAGAAAAAATCCGCAACCCAAGTTGGCGTGCTGTATCGGCAGCAAGTGAGGAACATGCCCCAATAGAGACGATTGACCCGATGCCTGAACGTGCCGCTTTTGCAACGAGATCCCATCCACATCTCCCTGACAACAGAAGAAATTGTTCTGATAAATTGATATCTAAAAGTGCAGCTGTTCCAATGGCCTTGTCCACAGCATTGTGCCTGCCAATATCTTCGGATAAGCATCGTAAACCATCGTATTGATTCCATAGGGCTGCAGCATGCATGCCACCGGTTTCCTTGAATCCAGACTGAGATGTCTTCATTTCTTGCAAAGCTTGAAACACTTCGTCGTGGATAAACTCTAGATGGTTGCTGGAGAACATAGGGATTTCGGAATTAAGTTCGGATAAATTATCGCTGTTACATGCGCCGCATGATGTAGTCACTATCCCTGGAGAGGGTGATTTTTTAGATAAAAAACCGCCACCATGGACCTGGAATGATAGTTCATTTTCCTCGACTGTCGCTATGCTGGAACTACGAAAATCACCGTATCCTTCGGCTAGCAAGTATCCTACAAAGAGTTCCTTGAGTTGGTTAGGAGTTCCTAGAAGACTTGTAATTTTAACCTCGTTAACATAGATATGGATGAGAGATTCATGAGCAAGAATATCTGTATCGATGCTTGAGATTCCTCGAGAAAATCGATGGATGCCAACACGCTTCCCGTAGGACATAGACAGTGATAGAGCGTTAAGTTGATTGCTCTTCGGGTGATTCGATATCAAAGAATTCAAACTGCAATGCTACGAGTTCTGAACTTGATGATGCTTTAGCATAAGCATCGAGTGGTTCTTGATTAAGTTCAAAAAAACGTTCACCCCATCGAAATGCTCCGAGGACTTGACGGGCTTGGGCTTCTCTACCCATGAGGTACAACACTGTTGCTAAAGCCTCTGCAGTTGTTAATCTGCCTGGCTTTCCCCAGTTGACTGGGTTTGCCGCAAGTAGCAAGGGTAGCATTCTTGGCAGTAGTCGTGTTCTTCTCATCACTTCTTCAACGCTTGACTCTATATGTGCCCAACTGCAGTCAAGACCTACGAGTGCTCCACCATTAAGCAAGAGTTGATGATCTTCTGGCCCGAACACCTTTCCACAAAGAGGTTCCAAAATTATGCCTCGTCTAGGTGCGGTTTTAATTTTCTTGTGAAGTTTCAAATCACCGCGTTTGGCTGCCAATACCGCAGTATTCTTTCTTGGATCATCTTGCGCCAACCAAATGGCGTGAACAGAGACCTCTGCCAAAGTAATCACCGTATGTCGTCAAGGTAGTCTCCAAGAGTCATGCCTCTAGATGAGGAATTATCAACTCGCTGAGTCGCTTGTGCTGATGAAGTCTCGAACAAAGTAATCGATAGGACCCTTTCGAATTTTTTGAGAACTGAATCCGTTGGCCTCTTACCTGATTCAGTGGATTTGATAATGTTCACAGTCTCAGCCATTCGCTTTCCAAGGGTCGGTTGGTTCCAACCTTTGGCTTTTCGAGCATTCGTGATGCGTTTGGCAAAATCATCAACTAATTCTTTTTCGGCTTTCAACATGATGTCTTTGCCTTTCTTGCCACGTGCTGCATATCCCGTTTGGTGTGCTGGGCGAGCATTCATCACTTGGGCGCGGGCTAGCCCTGGAGCTGTTTCTTTGGGACCAAGATTCATTTTTTCTGTGCACCGAGAACAGGCTGAAACAATTGCTTTACCCATGGGGACTTGCCGCACTCCTACTTTCATTGCCCCACATAACTCGCAATCGGCCACTTAACTCACCTAACATCCGCTTTAGTTGACTGTCTTTGAAGGCTTCGGAACATTATTTATCAAATTCCCAAAGCGACGACTTAACAAACTGTAGCCACGAGGGAGGTTTGAGTCCTATGAGTTCCAAGGTTGAAAAAAGCACTACGCCTCATTCATCAACATCGGATGATGACATCAAGAAACTCGAAGACGATTACCAGAAATTATTGGAAGAATCTCAAAATCTCATTAACGAAAGAACATATTTGGAGACTGAGATTCGGACACTCAAAAAACGTACAACCCGACTTGATGATGAAGTTCGTATGCTGAAAACTCCTCCGTTGATTGTCGGACATTTGCAAGACATCCTTGACGAAAGGACTGCGATTGTACGCTCTTCAAATGGAACTGTATTCCAAGTGGCGCTTAATCAAAGACTAGAGCCTAAGAGGCTCAAGCCTGGTACAAGAGTCGCTCTCAACCAAGATACGCTCGCAGTTATCGAAGTCCTACACGAAGCTTGGGATCCAATGGTTAGTGGTGCAGAAATGGTGGATAAACCGGATGTGACCTACGACTCCGTTGCTGGGCTGGACGAACAAATCCAAACCGTCAGGGAAGCAATTGAACTACCTCTCATGGAACCTGAATTGTTTGCGAAAGTTGGAATTGTACCTCCAAAGGGAATTCTCTTGGTCGGCCCTCCAGGATGTGGAAAAACGCTTTTGGCAAAGGCTGTTGCTCACCAAACTGATGCAACATTTATTCGAATGGTCGGCAGTGAACTTGCACAAAAATACATCGGCGAAGGGGGCCGAATGGTAAGAGAACTCTTTTCGCTGGCAAAAGAGAAATCTCCCTCTGTTATATTCTTGGATGAAATTGATGCCATCGGGGCAAAAAGACTGGATGGCTCTACGAGTGGAGACCGTGAAGTACAACGAACATTGATGCAACTTCTCGCTGAACTCGATGGTTTTGATTCACTCGAGAATGTGAAAATTATTGCAGCCACGAACCGCCCAGATATTCTCGACGATGCCCTTCTACGGCCCGGGCGATTTGATAGAATTGTCACAATACCGCTGCCCGACCCTAAGGGGCGACTCGCAATTCTCAAACTCCACACCTCCCACATGTCGACAACCAGAGTAAAAATTCAGCCGCTAGTCGATAAGACCGAAGGATTCTCTGGTGCCGAATTGAAGGCGACATGTGTCGAAGCAGGCATGATTGCTATTAGAGAGAAAAGGTCGAAAGTAACTCAAAAAGATCTGTTGCTCGCAGTAGAACGTATTTTAGTCAAGAAATCTACGAGCGGTAACACTACTTCTCCAGATGCTCTGTACGGATGATTTCTAGTTGTGAAGCGTTAACATTCAAAGTCCTCCATTCCCACCTCGTGGTATGGATGCCATCGTCGAGTGTGTTCCCAACATTTCAGAAGGTCGTGATTTAGCCAAGATTAAGCGAATAGTGGACTCTGCGCGTAACATACCTGGCTGTGCTGTATTGGGCGTCGAACCTGATGAAGATTACAATCGTACAGTTATCACAATTGCTGGGTCCCCCGAATCCGTTCTAAATGCAGCATACGAGTTAATTCTTAAAGCCATAAAAGAGATTGACATGAATCACCACCAGGGCGAACACCCGAGATTAGGTGCAGTGGATGTTTGTCCTTTTGTCCCACTCCAAGACGTTACAATGGATGATTGTGTTAAAATGGCTCGTACATTAGCAGAAAAAGTAGCTATGAACGCTCAAATTCCGGTGTATGTCTATGGTGAAGCTGCTTTTGAAAAAGAGAAAACGTTGTTATCCACTATTCGTAAAGGCGAGTATGAAGGATTGATATCCCGCCTTACGAGCGGTCCATCAGTTCATTCAGATTTAACCAGATATCCTGATTTCGGACCTCGAGATTGGAATGAAAAGGTCGCACGAACCGGAGGTATAACCATCGGCGCTCGGGGAATACTTGTGGCATACAATGTCAATATAATGGAGCCTGATGCCCAAGTTTCTAAGAAGATTGGCTCACTTATACGAAATTCCGGTCGACTGATAAAGAATAAAGATGGCAGAAAAATGAGGATACCAGGTATGCTCCCAATGGTCCAGGGAATGGGTGTAACTCTTGAATCACATTCAATGAGTCAAGTATCAATGAATTTACGCGATGTAGTAGAGTGTCCAATGCATGTTGCTTTTGAAGCCTGCAAGTCCATCGCATCAGACCATGGGATTGAGGTTAATGGAAGTGAGTTGGTAGGTCTTGTGCCAATCCAAGCAATGTTGGTTGCTGGCCGATGGTATGCTGAAGAAGGTGAACAAGTGGAGAAGAAATTGGTGCAAGCTGCAATTAATGGCCTGGGATTGAATCAAATCGATGAATTTTTTCCAGAAGAGAGAATTATTGAATGGGCGTTAGAGAAGGCGGTGAATCAATGAAATGGATTGACATGACTCTAGCAGAGTTCCAACTAGCACTCGCATCATCCGAACCTACGCCAGGTGGAGGAACTGCGGCAGCAATCGCTCTAGGGCAAGCGACCAGCCTTACAATGATGGTTACAAGTCTCACAATATTAAATACAAAATGGGCAGATGGACATGAAGCTGCACACAAGGCAGAGGAAGTATGCAACGAACTCTATCTGCGAACCGGTGATCTTGCTCAACTCGACAGTGAAGCATTTGAACAGGTAATGAAATCTTTCCAAATGCCTAAAACTACAGAAGATGAGATTAAAAAGCGTAAAAATACAATTCGTAAATCTATGCTGAATGCTGCGGAAATCCCGTTCCAAACGGCTGAACTCGGAATGAAACTGCTCAATTGTTTAGAGGAATTGGCCATTCGTGGTAACGGCAATGCCGTTTCCGATGTAGGAGTTGCCGCCTTGTTGGCTAGTGCGGCAGTAAAAGGTGCACTGTTCAATGTTGAAATTAATCTACAGTCACTGCCAATTGACACTGGAGTAGGCATGCGGTCCAATATCGATAAAATTAGACTGGATTGCAGTAAGGTTTCGCGTCGTGTGATGCATGCAGTGCACGAACGGATACATCAGTGATTAGCGTACTTGCGAACCATTTTTAATTTCGCCGTCAATAGTAACGAGTCGAACCATTCCATTGCCATCATCGGCCGCCAACATCATTCCTTCGGAGGTCACGCCTCGAAGCGGTCGAGGTTTCAAATTAGCTACAAACACAACTCTTTTTCCGACCATTTCCGTAGGCTGATAATACTCTTTGATTCCCGCACAAATTGTCCGACCATCTGGAGTGTTATCATCTAATTTGACTACATAAAGCCTATCTGCATTCGGATGGTCTTCAACAGATGTAATCATCCCTACTCTCAAGTCAACTTCCATAAATGTTTCAAAATTCAGATATGTGGTTCCTTCTGGTGCTTCAGTCATACTTTTTACGTCCTTGGTGGTTTTGATCTTTGATTTCTTACCGCCCTTTACTCCATGTGCAGGGGTGTCGGGAGAGTCTGAATCCTCTACTAAGGATTGTTCTGACGCGAGGATTTCTTCAAGGTCAAGCCTCTTGAACAGTGGTTTAGGTGTGGAGTCACTCCAAGTCAATGGAATCTCCCAATCGATTGCAGAATTCCATTCGACATTTGAAACATCGCCATTTTGGCCTAATGATGACCATAATTTTGCAGAACTAAAGGGCAAGAATGGTTGCATTGTAATTGCCAAAAATCGGGCAACACGCCATCCAAAAGCGAGTAATCCTAGCGAAGACTCTCTCATTGCGGTATACTCTGAGTCATCTTGTTCTGCCAGATACTTCCAAGGGGTTGCAGACTGGAGCATCTGATTTCCAAGTTGTGCAGCATTCATTGCGTAGCGTAAAGCCTCCTTGAATCTATGTCGATCAAGTGAATCTCCAATTTGGGCGTGAATTTTCTCTAATTTGGACCGGTAGTCAGAGGTGATTGATTGGTCATCAAAATTCTCAAATGGGCCGTTACTATTGGAAGGTAAGCGAGCGCCGAGCGTCAGAACGCGGTGAACAAAATTGCCGTATGCTGCGATAAGTTCACTGTTGATTTTTTCGACAAAGTCAGGCCAGTTGAAATCTGTATCGTGATTTTCAGGCATGTTTATTGATAGATAATATCGTAGTGTGTCCGGGTCAAACCTTTGCAAAAACGACGGCAACCACACTGCATGTTTACGTGATTTTGAAAATTGGCCGCCAGCAAGCATAAGATACTCCATTGCAGGTACATTCGCCTCTAAAGCCATGTCACCTATACTTGGAAGTTTGATTTCATCAGAGTCTGTAAGGTTATTTGCAGCATGGTTTAGACCCATTATGAGGGCAGGCCAGATGACAGTGTGGAACGGGATGTTATCCTTCCCGAGGAAATAGAGGTGCCTTGGGACTTTACCAGATTCGTCAATGCACCACCAGTTTCTCCATGCATCCGCTCCCATCGGATGGTTATGGGCAAGAGCGTGTTCTTGTGCCCAAATTCGAGCACAAGTGGAATATCCCTGAACTGCCTCAAACCAAACATATACGCATTTGCCACTCCATTGTTCTCCCTCGATCGGAAGCGGAATTCCCCATGAAAGGTCGCGAGTGACTGCGCGTGGACGAAGGCCCATGTCGAGCCACTGTTTGGTCATGGCCCGAACATTTGACTTCCATTTAGGGTTTTGAACTTCGGCATGTTGTTCAAGTGCTTTTTGAAAGAGGTCCAAGCGATAGAACATATGTTCTGTATCACGGATTTCAATGGTAAATTCGGGATTCATTTTAGAAACAGGATTCTTAAGCTCGACTGCTTCATATGTTGCACCACATGAATCACATTGATCGCCTCGTGCCCCTTCAGCATCACAGGTAGGGCAGGTGCCCTCAACATATCGGTCGGGTAAAAAACGACCTGGGTTTTTCGGGTCATTACTTACTTCATAGAATTGTTTCATGATTTTGGTCTCAAACAAACCCGCCTTCATGAGTTGAATAAAATTTTCTTGAACCATCTTCTTGTGACGTGGGTCAGAAGTTCGATTGAATAGTGAGCCACCATATTCAATACCCCGGGAATCTACATTTGGCTCCCAACTGCAACCAAGGTCCAACAGTGCTTTCGAATTGATGGCGTGAAATTTATCCACTACATCTTGTGGGGATATGTTGTTTTGTTCAGCAGATACTGTGATTGGAGTGCCATGCTCATCAGAGCCCGAAACCATCAGAACACGGTTTCCTCGAGCGCGTTCATATCTAGCTTGGATATCCGGTGGTAAATAACAACCTGCAACATGGCCGAGATGCAAAGGGCCGTTGGCATAAGGCCATGCAACACAAATCAGTACATGCTCACCCGCCATCTCTTCCCCTATTTACTCCGAAACGCACTCTGCTCTTGACTTTCACCCAAGAATATGCTCCATAATTGGAAAACTTGACGGTTCATATTATGGGGCATTTTCAATAACCATCAGCACTTCGCTCATTTTACACCCGAACGGTCAGGGGAATTTGAAAATATATGGAAAATATATTGATGTCGGCAGTTGGAAGTACAATTAACGCAACAGGAGAGGGTAGTATGGCCCTCTTGGTATTTTATATCACTCTAGCATTGGGAGTTTCTTTCCTTTGCTCTATTTTAGAGGCAGTGGTTCTTTCAATACCTCATACGTATATTGCTGTTCTCGAAAAAGAAAAATCAAAAGTTGGTAAAATTTGGTTGAAATTAAAAGATGACGATGCAGTGCGTCCATTGACTGCCATCCTCACATTAAATACCATTGCTCACACAATGGGGGCAGCAGGTGTTGGTTCTCAAGTTCAGATGATCTATGGTGAAGAATCGCTAACCGTTGCATCGATTATTTTGACATTAGCAGTTCTATTCTTATCTGAAATAATTCCTAAGACCCTGGGCACTGCGTATTGGAGGCAATTAGCTCCATTCACTGGCAGAGTACTTACCGTCGTGGTGAGTGCATTAGTATTCCTCATCGTTCCCATACAGATGCTCAAGACAATACTGCCAAAAGGTTCTGGCTCACTGGTAACTCGTGATGATGTAGCCGCATTAGCGGACTTGGGTGAAGAAGAGGGGATTCTCGAAGAGGATGAAGAAACGGTCATTCACAATTTATTGAGGTTACGTGAAATCAAGGTCACTGAGGTCATGACCCCTAGAGTAGTTATGACTGCATTTCGTACCACAAGCACGGTCCAAGAGGTTCTTGATGAACATAAAATAATTCGAGTGTCACGAATTCCACTTTACGATGAATCAATCGATGATGCTTCTGGAATCGCCATACGTTCCGAAATTCTCATGGCGGCTAGCCGTGATGAATGGGATATGAAAATGAGTGATTTCAAAAAGCCTGTAATATCAGTACAAACCGATTCCAATGTCGATGAAACTCTCGACATGTTCTTACAGAAACGCCAGCAATTTGCACTCGTTCGTGATGAATTTGGCGGAGTCGCAGGTTTAGTCACTATGGAGGATGTTCTTGAGACACTCCTAGGCGAAGAAATAGTCGATGAACTCGATGAAGTAGATGATATGCGTAAACTTGCACTCGATCAACAAGCAGACTTACTTGAGCAAGAGTGAATCGAATCCGTTCAGCCATTCTGAAAGTAATTTTTCCCTTTCGTCATTGCGTTTTGCACCAGAATGAGGTAAACTATCGATGAGGTGAAATCTTGTTTGTGAGTGATTGGCATGTTCGTACAAAGCATCGTAATGCACCCTCCCAAGGCGGTTGTCTTCGGACGCTTGTAAACACAATGTCGGAACTAAAGGCAGTCCCCATTGAGGTACATCGAATTGCTTGAGTGAGTCATCAATCATGATTTTAGGATGCATACGGACTACCTCCCGATAAACACGACGTAACAGTTGCTTTCTGAGAATTTTTGGTATCCTCAATGCTTGTACTATTTCATCAAATATCATTGAGTACAACATCAATGGAGACTCAAGGATTACACCAGTCCATGTTTGGTTCGTCACGCGAGAATTCTCACTCGAAATTCTAGATGCAATGTAACCACCCATGCTATGCCCGTAAAGAAAAACATCTCGGGACTGTGATAAATCAATAAATTGATCAAGATTCATCATATGATGTTCGATATGCTCACTTGCCGAAATCGCATTCCATAAATCAATAGTCGAGGATTTACCATGGCCAATCAATTCGAAAATTACTGCGTTCCAACCACGCTCAATAAACCACTCAGCGCGCCCAACTACGGACAGTGAAGTACTCCTCCAGCCGTGAATGAACACGACGGTTGGTGCCGCTTTTCCGTTAATGGATGATGAGATGATATGCGATTTTAGAGACTTAAATTCCACATGATGGGAATCCCAAATCTCTCCTTCAACGGACGATTTTGATTTTCTTGGTGATATAAAAATAGCCCCAACCATCAACTCGATATATGCAAGGTAGATAGCAAGTAAAAGAAATAGTGCCATGGACAATGTTATCCAGCCCTTATCAACCCAAAACATCGAAACTATTGTACTTAGAGATATAATCATCCAAATGATGGAACGATTCCACCTCGTTGTTAATCTCATCAATTCACCCGAAGGAATCATTCAGATTTTTCATCTTCATCTTTCGGTTTTGCTTTCGCCTTTGCTTTGGCTTTTGCCTTCGGTTTAGTTGAGCCATCAGAATCAACTGCTTCCTTATTGTCAGAATCTGCTGTTAATCCATCCATTGCCTTCTCGGCTTCAACCAGTTTTGCTTTTTCTTCACGCTTGAGATCTTTGGTTGCTTTACGGCTCGTATATCGGTCCCCGTATGTCGCCATGCCTTCGAGCTTGGCGATAATTCCGGAGGTCTCTTCGCCTTCTACCGGGATGTGCTTTACGAGATATGCCCCAAAAATTGAATCATACAAGCCTTGCTTGAGATCGCTACCTCGCTTCATTGATGTATCGACGAAGTATAATACAATAAGGATAAGACCTAGAATTGACCAAACAGAAGCCCAAATCTGTGCAGACCCATTGGAATTGAAGATTGTTTGAACATTTACCATCAAGAAGATAACACCCATAATAGCCATTATTCCTGTTGAATTGACCAGTAGTGCGTGAATGAACAACGGTTTTTTACCTGACGTGTTGACGTTTTTTGTTCTTGATACGAAATTTCCGAGGGTTCTCCCAGACATTATTGGCACGACAAGCAGGTTGAGTCCCAGAGCAGCCAAGACGAATAGCGCAAATATTGTGGTAAATGCATCGATAATTGTAACCGAAAACAAAAACAGGAAAATTGGCCCCAGATTAATTACGAAATTGACAAACCAAGCAATCCGACGGGCGTTTGCTGATGCAATTTCAAATGATTCTGGCAAGCCTTGAGGGCGTGCCTTGGGTTGCTTCTTTTGTTTAGCAGCTTTTGCGACTATAGGAGCTGCCGGTTGTGCAATTGTTTGTTGTGCTGGTTTTGCTTTTGCAACAGCCTTAGCTACTGGTTTTGCTTTAGCAACGGCCTTAGCTACTGGCTTTGCTTTAGCAACGGCCTTGGCTACTGGCTTTGCTTTTGTAACTGCTTTGGCTACGGGTTTTGTTTCGGTTTTGGATCCGGCATCATTTGCTTTGTCGAGTAATCCCATAGTTTCACATCCATTCAATTAACATTCGTTGATATTCAATTATTAAGCCTGATAATGTGTCGCTATCGAACTGTAAATCTCAAACTCGGGTGAGGCCACAAAGGAATTTACTGAATCTTCGTTCATGTTTCCAAGTTGAGCATCAACTATTGATACAAACTCAGAGCGCAGTGCGTCGTTTGCACTTTCCGGGCTGCCAGCGACTTGTTGGTATATGTTGAACTCCTCACTTGCAATGAACTGAGCCACAATATCTTCAGGCAAATCCGATCCAAGTAAATCATCGACGATTCCAACAAATGTGACAAACATATCCTCGCCACTATCTTCCGCAGGAGCCTCGGCTGCCACAGTTGGCTCAGATGGGACGCTACCCGATATCATTGCTTTGAGGGATTTACGTTCAGACATGAGGCCTTCTAAAATTGGTCGGAGTTGTGACAAGAGTTCAGAATCTCCAGATGCTTTAGCCGATTGATATTCTGGGCGTAAAGTGCGTAGTTCATTTTCAATGGAAGTTAACTGAGATTCCAAACTTTCTTCTTCTTCTTCAATAAGTTCAACAGTAGGGGAGTCTCGAATCTCAGAGAGTTTAGCTTCCCTATCCTTCTTACGTAGGACTACAATTTCTCGATCGAGAGAATGTCCGAATCGGTCTGCATATCGATCAAGTAGAGAACCGGTATCCTTCTTACTCAGACGGTCGATGTGACCGAAGATTTGTTGAAGGGGCTTATCTGAACGTTTTGCCCACAATTCTCCATACTTGTTGTCATCGCTAGCCACTTCAGGCGCTTCAACAGCAGCGGGTGTTGGAGCTACTGGCAAGGGAGTCAGTGCCGGGGCAGCTGGTAAAGGGGCCGGGGTTGGAGCGGGAGGGAGCGCAGCTGGCGTAGGGGCTGGTGGAAGAGGCATTGCGTTAGGAGGGGGGAGTGGCATCCCTGGCAATGGAGGTAGAGGTAGACCTGGTGCAGGGGGCGTCTTTGCGTCTTTTTTCTTGCCTTTGCGCAGACCCATGTGGTTCACCTCTAAACGGTTGGATGCGGATAGAGTCTTGAACCTTACCTACATTTATGCACGAGATTTTCTATCTTGTGATGTTGTTGAAACCATCAATTGACTATTTTTGCCCAGCCTTTGAGGACCAAAAAAGTCGCCCCTGCCTCATGAATTGAAAACCTCTCGCCCATTTGCTTATCATAGACTGCATCACCAAATTGGCTGATTGAATCATCAACTATCATTTCGACTTCTAGAATGTCCTGAGTACTTAGTGCAATCGCTTCATGGAGAGGAGAGTAGCAATCTGACGAGTCGGGGTCTAATCGTGAGAGTGGAAATTCACTTACGCGCATTCCAGATTTTCCATGAAGAGAGGTTGGCCAACGTATCTGTCGACGCACATCGATGGTTACAACCTCATCTGTTTCACCTGCTGAACCCAAAATTACTGATGAGTCGGTTTTCAATAAATCTAAAAACAAAGCCTCGTATTTCTCCAAAACACCAAAGCTTCCATTTCGCAAACGCTCAGCCCGTGAATCATGATTGACTACATTGGCAAGGCTCTGTATTGAAACTTTACCTTTTGTGGATGTCCTGCCTTCTCTTTGTGACTGTGAGATTAATCCTTGATGCAGTGAATTAAGTTCAGCGTTATACCCTTGGTCCTTGCGCGCTATCATTCGAAGTTTGTCAATCATGCCTTCCATTCCATCCCGAATTCTGCGAGTCCAGCCTTCAGATGTCAAATCGTGATATCGGGCTAAACCGCCTTTCACATCGACTCCTTCGCCGCGAATGAACGAGACCATTTCACGACGAGCCTCAGAATCCAAATGGAAGAGTGCTGGGTCTCTGTAGTGGAGATGAAAACCCCTATGGCCTGAAAAGGTTACTTGCAGGAATTGTTGTTTAAAACCAAACTCTGGTTCGAGAAAATCATTCCAAAGCGACCACGCCTGCTCTTGAATAACCTCCAACATTCCAGGGAAATCTCGGTCCGTGACGCCCGGTAAATGGTCTCCATCCAAATCAAAAATTAGATCAGCACCAAGCCAATTTTTATCAGACATTTTTAATTCAAAAGGTCGTTCCCAATATGCAGTTGAATAGAAACATGAATGCATGGAACGCTCGGTGATGAACTGTCTGAGAGTCTCCATCTCAGTGAATCCCTTGTGTCGTATTGGCGGCGCCCCGCCAAATGGGATAAACATCCATTCACGAGTTCGCAAACGAGGTGGTGTCCAAAACTCCGAACTGCGATAGTATGTTCCAAAACGATGCGCAAACCTCGCCCAACCTGTCGCCATACGGTTCCACCAAGATGCGCTGGTATTGAGGGTTATTGAACAAAACGAATTATTCAGTCATCCAAAACCGTTCTTCTGATTCACCGATAGTAGTTGAGGTGTCGGCACCTGTTGCTTCAACATAATGCTCCCAACACATGTAGTACTTGCCAACAGCCATCGCATTTCCGAAAGTTAGGCGAATGCCACACTTCTCACACCGAGGTCCAATTTCGCCGTTCGGTGCTTGGGCAAGTGTGATGTGGTCATGCGGCATAGTACCCTCTCATGTAATGGCATAAGCATTGAGTCTTTGAACTTGAGGTTTGAAAATCCTCATTCTGTATCATTCCATTCATCAGAAGCACACCAATTCAACAGGTCTAAAGCGACTTCACATGATTCTGCAACTTCTGGGTTTTGGTCATGAAGAAATTCTTCCAGGACCGGTCGAGCCAATAGATTGCCAATGGCGCCTAACGCTTCGGCTGCCTCGTGCCGAACCATAATGTGTTCTTTTGGGTCGCTCAATCTGTCGATCAGCGCCGGTAAGGCCACATCATTTTGCATCTGGCCGAGTACGTACGCAAGTTCGTGTCGAAGCAGAGCGCTGGATGCGCCAAATCCTACGCACAAAGCCTGGCATGCTTCATTAGAACCATGATTTCTTAGAGAAAATACACTTCTCATTCGTTGAAACATAGGAAGTTTCTCGTTCACCAGTGTTGACGACCAAATTTCTACACTACCATCTGACTGGGCAGGTGCAGGGTCGACTGAACCGAATTGACTCACTATCGGTTTTCGGTCGTCAAAACTCATGGTCCTCACTCATCTGAACCGATAAAGGACATGGATGATGCATCAAAATCATCTTGTATCATACCTATGGATTGCCCCTCTTGAATAAATTGTCGAACCGAAGCTCGACCTTCTGACTTGTAGTCGATTGTTCGATCGTTAACGTACATTCCGACAAATTCCCGATTGGTATCATCGTCAATTCCTCTACCCCATTTCTTGGCAAATTCAAGAGCATCATCAGGAGATTTCAGTGCGTATTCTATACTCATTTTTGTGTACTTCGTGATGTCTTCCATCGTGTCTCGGCCCAGGTCGCGTCGAACAACATTGCCACCAAGCGGCATTGGCCAACCGTTGGTACGTTCATTCCACCAGATGCCCAAATCAATGTGAACCTTCAGGTCATGGTCGACATAGGTGAGTTGGCCTTCATGAATTATGAGGCCACTCTTGTAGGTTCCGTCAAGTACCCGGGGAATAATTTCATCGAATGGTACAACGGCAATATCACAATCGCCCCAAGCCAGTCGAAGGCCGAGATATGCGCTTGTTTTGAGTCCAGGCACTGCAATGGTAGAAGATTGTACCTCCTCGCGAGAAGTTTCAGCAAGTGATACAACCATCGGCCCGTAGCCCTCGCCCATTGATGCACCACAATTCATCAAGGCGTAGTCCTCTGAGATTTCCGGGAATGCATGTATCGAAACAGCAGAAACTTCAAGCTCACAATTCATGGCGCGATGATTGAGGGTTTCGATGTCCTGCAGTTCATGAACAAAGTTGTACCCAGGGGTTGGAAAGGCACCGGTGGTCATCGCATGGAACATAAATGCGTCATCGGGATCGGGGGAGTGTCCAATTCTGACAATTTTATTTCCGTTTTCATCTAGAGGTAATTGGGCAACCATGCCATAGCCAACATGGTGACCTTGATGAACCAACCGCATCAATCTTGAAATTTTATGCGGTACCATACGCGAACTATTCAAACGGCCAATGATGTGCGTGTATCGATGCGTGGTACACGAACCTCTGGTTTGGCAACAAAAGCAGCACTCATGCTCGTTTTTTTGTTGACTGGAACATTAGGTAATGTTTCGGGGCAATATTCAGACATTTCTTATTTCGGTGCCACAGTCACTGAAGATGCTTCCGAGTCTAGAACAGTAGAAATAAGTCCAAATGAAACCTATATTGCCAGCGGATATGATGGTTTAGTTGCACTTCATTCACAAGATACTTTGAACTTAATCAAGACTTTTCCAATGGGTAACGACGTTCTCGATATCAAGTTCTCCCCGGATGGTTCGTATTTAGCAGTAGCACGTTCTGGTTCTGGCCTAGAAGACGATACAATCAAAATCATAGATATGGGGACACTTCGTTTTTCAAGTAAACAGCAATCATCAAATTCACAACCACAAATGATCTCTTGGGCGCCTGACGGTCAAATTCTTGCTGTTCCAAACGGCAACAATGGCGTCAATCTCATTCGCGTAAGTGATATGCAGGTTGAAACGTCATTGAGCGGGGAACACAACAGCCGAATCACTTGCATTGAATACTCAAAACTTGGAAATTATATCCTGACAGGTGACGAAAATGGCCGTGTTGTAATGTGGACAAAGCAAGGTGTTTCTACGGATAAGGTTTTTAATTTGGAATCGGAAATTCGCGGATGTTCATTTGATGCTGAAGATGAAAATTTTGCGATTTTAACCGAAGGTGGCCACCTATCGACATGGTCGTTTGAAGGAATTCCATTAAGCGAACGCAACCTGTCGTCTGGTGCGAGTTTGCATTGGTCGAGTAACGGCAACCAATTACACGTCCTTGAGATAAGCACCCCTCCGAGGATATTGAGTGTTGATTCATCGGAATTAGAAGATATTGTTTCAATATACATGGGTCATCAAGGACTTGACTTTGATATAATCGAAAATAAGTTTGGAACCCGGCAAATGGCATATGTAGCATCGAATACGGGACATATTGTAGCTTATGGAGCACCTAGACTGCCCGCAGGATATGGTGAGAGCGGTGCTGACCTCGATGGTGATAACATTCCCGACATGGTTGATGATGATGATGATGGTGATGCAATACCTGATTCGAGAGATAATAATTGCATTACCGTAACACTCGCGTGCAGCAAGACTCCAGATATCGATACAATTCGCAGAGTCGTAATGTCTGCCAATTCAACTGCTTTCACGATACAAGATACTTTCACCCTAGACTTAGAATTGTCTTCAATTTTACGTAATCTCTCCCGGAAGTCCATCGTCGCAGATACGCGACTTAGCCAAGAAGAAACCGATGTCTTCTCACAAGCTATTTGCCTAAATATGAATCCAAATCATTATCTTAGCTCTTGGAGTGATGTGTTGCAACTTTCATCTGGACAACTCGAAGATGGAGTGGTGAATTGCCATGTGAGCAGTGGGATGACTCTTGTCGGTCAGAATGATCAAAAAACTCATGTTTCCGTGACATATACATCCTCGTTCAACATGAGTGAAAAGCTCGCATATCCATTTGAATTCACACTGAAATCTCAGCCAAAATCGACGGACGCGTCACTTGCTCAGCATGCAGAACTGCATCCCATCGACATCACTGTTCAAAGTATCGAATCTGATACGTTTTACTGGTCGCCATGGTGGGTAAGCGAAGGTGAACTTGAGGTTAATCTTAACGAACAGGAAGCCGAAGAACTCGGAATTTTGGAGCTCAGTATAAATACCTTCCAAGACTACCCGTTTCTTTTCATACCCGTCCTTGGATTATTCGCAGCAATCGCCATTGCAATAATTCGAAAATACAATTCACTGGGAATGAATTTGGAAATAGATGATGATGATGATGGCGATGATGATTTCGATGAACAACAAAAGGAAGAATCGATTGAAGACGTCCTTACTGATGAAAAAGATGAAGATGAAGTCGAGGATAATGAATACAACCTCGAAAGCATCAACGATGAACAAGATACTGATGAGGACGCAGATACGGAGGTTGTCAGGACAAGAAGGAAAACTCGAACACAATCCACCGCAAATAATAGCCCTGCTAAAAAGGTGAAAAGGAAGCGTCTGGATACTGGAGTTCAGAGTAAAAAAGTCCAGGTGCGAAAGCGAAAGACCTCGTCGAAAAAGAAAATCGAGCAGCAGCAGCCTGCTGGGCGAAAAGTCAAGACACGCCGTGTGGTTACTTATGCAGATAAAGTCGGTAATGATGACGACTAATTACCAGGCAAATTCAGCTCCATTCGGTAGTTGGCAGGCTTGGGTTAAAAATTCATTGAGGCCAGACAGGTGATTTGAATCAATGCGATTAAACACCTCACCAAAGTATCGATCTAACCTCTCGTGGGTGAGATGAGACCTAGACAAAGCCCATTGAATGACTTTCTCACGTTGCTCAGGCTCATTTTCAAATCTCAGTAAGTTTTCAACAAGTACAGAATGTGCTTTCTTGACCTCTGCAATAGGGGTATCTCGACGAGTTGCAAATACTCCGAATACCATTGGTTTCTGAGTAAATTGAAGCCAGTCTTGACCTAAATCCAGTTGCACCAGTTCAGGGTGATGTTTTGCGCCCTCTAGTGCCCGGTCGCCAATCAGTAATGCACCATCACAGTCCTCTAGCATTCCGGATAAATCAGGACCCATCAGTGCAAATTTAGGTTCTAATTTACGCTTGGCAAGTAAAAATTTCAATAATTGAACTGATGTCGCAGAATCTGTAGGCAAAGCAATCGTCTTCATTTGCGATAATGGTTTATCGCCAAATACGAGTACACTTCCAACTTCCCCTCTGCTGCAGATTCCTATATCTGGTAGAAGCACAAGTTGATCTGAATTTCGGGCATAATCAGCCGCAGGAATTGGTGCTAAAATACAGTCTCTACGCAGGAGGTGACCGGTTAGCCAAGATGGTGGAGCCGCAAGAATATTCCAGTCTGAATCTAGACCGTAAAACAGCGGGTCGCAGTTGAGAAAAGCCACACGGCCTATTGTGTTCATCCAATGTGATTGTTTCACTCTAATTCCTCATTGGCTTGCCATCTTTAAACCTCGACGAGGCTTGGGTTTCGGTGGGACAAAAATCTCAAATTTCTGATAGGTAGTATCCCTTTGCACCGGTATGCAACCAGCATCTTTTATGAGACGAGACAATCTTACTTTGTCGTGGTCCAGAGGTGTAGTTGAACCAGCAAGGTGCATAATCGATTCTTTTTGGACTGTTCCGTCAATGTCGTCTGCTCCATATTGTAACGCTAATTCTGCCAACTCATCACCTATGTTCATCCGGTATGCTTTGATGTGGGGGATAGAATCCAGCATGAGACGAGAAATAGCGATAGTTCGTAGAATTTCGCTTCCAGTAGCCAATTGTGCCTCCGGTAATCGAGTGTGGTCGGGAAGAAATGGATAAGGTACAAAACATTGGAATCCTGAGGTGATATCGTTTAATTCACGTAATTTTACCATGTGGATGAGACGCTGTTCAAGAGATTCAATGGTTCCAAATAGCATCGTGCAATTTGTTGGAATGCCAAGTTCATGTGCATTTTGGTGTATCTCGAGGTATTCGGACGAACTCTCCTTGCCGTTACAAATCACAGCGCGTACATCGTCATCAAGAATTTCGGCACCACCACCGGGTAGCGAGCCGAGACCTGCATTCTTTAATCGCTCCAGGATTACTGAATATGGTAAATCAGACAATTGAGAAAGGTGCTTAATCTCCACAGCAGTTAACGCTTTAATCGAAACGTGTGGGAAACGTTCCCTCGATGCTGCGAAAAGAGATTCGTAGTGTTCGATACCCCAATCCGGGTGTAAGCCTCCAACTGAATGGACTTCGTCGACATGGTCTGCATAGTTCGCCAAATCACTGAGGTAATCTTCTATGTCTAATGCATAAGCATCTTTTGCCTTCTTTGAACGCCGGAATGCACAGAACTTACAAGCAAGAACACAAATATTTGTCTGGTTGACATGGACATTGGAGTTGAAGAAGGCATAGTCATCAAAGCGTGCGACACGGACACAATGTGCTAATCTACCAACCTCTGGTAAGTTTGGATGTCGATAAAGAATTAAGCCATCATCCACAGTGAGCCGGACACCATTTGCAACCTTTTCTACGATGAAGCGAATGGATGGGCTCCATGTATCAATCTCTCCAACCAGATTTGGCAATCGTTCATTCCAATCGATGTTGGAGCCAGCTTGTTGAACAGTTGAAGTCCACGCTGACATGACTATACCTGCATCACCCTGTTTTTCAAGATGTGGTTGTCACCTTAGCATATTTCGTCAATTATTGAACAGCGAAAAAGCGTGATTTGACGATGAACTTTCTAAACTCTTCGATGATAAATACGGACGATGCGACACACATGATAACCATCCAATCTGCACCGCTAAGGGCTTGCGTACGGAGTAAACTTCCAATCTCGATACCTACAAGGGGTATGGAGTAACTTGACAACTGTACGAAGAAGAGGAGGAGGCCTAAAGAAATTAGAATTGCTAAATTGATGGCTTTATTCGAAAATAATCCTAGTTTGAAAACACTCTCATCACTCGATCGACAGTTTATCACATTGAATAACTGATAGAGAATAAAAACCGAAAAAGTCATTGTCTGCGCGTATGCAAACTTTTCATCGGCATACGATTCAGCTGCAGCCATCGCTTCTGCATCACCCGCTAGACAGGCATCGACATCGAACCCGGAAAAGGAATCAATGTCAGTGAGCGGAATTGTATCACAATTTTCTGCGTTCAGGCCTCCGCCAGCAAGGAAAAATACTGTAAGAGTGCCAGCAACCATTACTGCACCAAGCCAAAAAATTAGGGCGACGTCACGGAAATTCGGAAGACCCTCATTAACGGGCCGAGGTGGCCTGGACATGACATTTCCATGCTTTTTCTCTACACCTAGTGCAACTGCTGGGGGGCCGTCCATGAGGATGTTAATAACAAGAATCTGAGTTGCTGATAAAGGAAGTTCCCATGGAAGAACAAGCGTCGAGAGTACAATCAAGGCAACTGCTGCAACATTCGTCGAAACTTGATAGCGAACAAAGTTTCGGATGTTCTGGTAAATTTTCCTTCCTTCTTCAACAGCATGGACGATATTCGCAAAGTTGTCATCCTGAAGGACCATGTCTGCAGCATCTTTAGCAACATCTGTGCCCGCGATACCCATGGCTATGCCAATGTTGGCGCGAGATAGTGCAGGAGCGTCATTTACACCGTCTCCGGTCATAGCTACAATCTCTCCACGTTCTTGTAGACCCGAAACAATACGCATTTTTTGTTCAGGAGTAACTCTCGAAAATATACTGGCTTGGGTGGCTGCCTCGGATAATGCATCATCATCCATAGATGCTAGGCTATGGCCGTTAATCGGCGGTATTCCTCCATCCGTGATGTTAAGTTCCTTGCCAATCGCTTCTGCAGTGTATTGTTGGTCTCCAGTAATCATTTTTACACGGATTCCTGCTCGCTGACAAATCTCAATGGCATCTTTCACTTCAGCACGAGGGGGGTCCATAATTCCAACAAGACCGAGGAATATGAAACTAGATTCAACAGTGTTGACATCATAAATATCCTCATCGTCATCTAGACGGCGTGCACAAAGAGCCAACACACGCATTGCTTGATTCGCCATCTCTTTATTCGCTTTAGAAGCGGCTTCGAAATCCTCGGGCTCGATTGGAACTATTTCTCCGCCCTGCACTTTCCATTCGGCCAAAGGCACATATCCACCAGCACCGCCCTTCGAGAAGACCCAGCGTTCACCTTCGTATTCATGAATCACCGACATACGCTTTCGAGTTGTGTCAAAAAAGAATTCATGGATTCGTGAATGGCGCTGAGAGAATTTCCGTACATCTCCATTAATTTTCCACCCTAGAACTGCACATGCAGAGTCTGTAGGGTCTCCGATGGCCTGCCACCGACCATCGACTTTAGAAATCTGAGAATTGTGGCATAGAGATAAACAGGCTGCTGATAGTCTGAAAGCAAGATCACTCTGTAACTCGCCCATGTGTTTATCGGAAACTTCCTCTCCATCTAAAGCGAGACTTCCGACAGGCTTGAAACCTTCTCCCGAAACAGTGAATGTCCCGTATGTTGAAGTAAATTGTCGCACTGTCATTTGATTCTTGGTTAAAGTTCCTGTTTTATCCGAGCAAATCACTGTTGTTGAACCCAACGTTTCCACCGCCTTCATTCGCCGGATAATCGCCTTGTGTTTCGCCATATTACGCATACCTAATGCAAGGGTAATGACCAAAATAATCGGGAGACCTTCTGGAACAATAGCGACAAATATAGCAATGGCAATTATGAATTGGTCAACAGCAACTTCCCAGAGATCACTCTCGTTTAATCCATAAGCGATCAGCAACTCAATCGATACCAGGAGCACGGCCACGATTAGTGCTATGAAACCGAGGAACTTGCCCAGTGATTCAAGTTTCAGTTCCAACGGAGTTTTGGGTGATTCAGAATCAACGATGTTGCTAGCAATACGTCCAAGTTCTGTATTCATGCCTGTTTCCACTACAATTCCAATTGCTCGACCTGTCGATACACAAGTCCCCATGTAAGCCATGTTGTTTCTATCTGCTAGTAGTGTAGTCGAAGGTAGCGAATCTGTAGATTTGAGGATACTGTTCGACTCTCCAGTTAACGATGACTCATCGATTTTACATTGATAAGACTCGACGACACGAATATCTGCAGGGACGTTCAAGCCTTCTTCGAGTTTCACCACATCCCCAGGTACCAAGTCCGGCGTAGGAATGGACCACTCGACTCCGTCACGAATCACAACACATGTCGATACAGCCATTTGTTTGAGAGCGTCCATTGCTTGTTCTGCTTGCCCCTCCTGCCAAAATCCAAACGAAGCATTTGCTGTGAGTACGATGAAGATAAATATTGCATCACCGGGATGATCAGGATTAATTGCAAGTGCAATAAGTGCTGCTCCAATTAGGAGATAATTTAGAGGATCATTGTATTGAGAAAGGAAGCGTAAGATGGCCGAGGTTTGCTCTGGCTCTCTCAATTTGTTCAATCCGTGAACTTCTCTTCGCTTCAAGACCTCGGAGTCATTGAGTCCTTCTTTAGGTGTATCAAGGTGGGAGTATACTTCTTCAGAATCCATATCATGCCAAGAATTCATATTCTCACCCTACCCACAACTGTGAGCGTTCTCCCGTGACACGGTGGACTTATCATAATGATGGTGGAAATCCCATACTCCTTGAGCGATGATTTGAACAACTGCTTACAGTTCGTTTGAGTTATGAGCGCAACGGATGAACCCTATATCCCTGCGTCTGAATCTCCTAAAGAATTGACTCTGCGTGTAATCATTGTTGGAATTATTTTGGGAATCTTGATGACTGCGGCAAACGCCTACTTGGGACTCAAGGTAGGAATTACTGTCTCTGCAAGCATACCCGCTGCAGTTATGTCTATGATTATCTTACGTTCACTGTTTAGGGATGTTTCAATTCTCGAAAACAACGCTGTTCAAACCATGGCCAGTGCAGGAGAATCCCTTGCAGCTGGTGTGATTTTTACTGTTCCTGCTCTTCTGGTCATCGGAATTTGGAACGACATTCAATGGTTGGACACACTCATTATCGCTCTTTTGGGTGGTCTCTTAGGCACTATGTTCACCATTGCTCTTCGTCGATTATTTATCGTTGAAGAAGCGCTTCCTTACCCTGAGGGCGTGGCTTGCAGAGAAGTCTTGGTCGCAGGAGAAGAGGGCGGTGAAGGAGCAATGGCAATCCTATACGCTTTAGGTATTGGTGGAATTTATGGACTTATGGTTAAGGGTTTCAAAGTCACACACGAAAATGTAGAAGCCGCGTGGAACTTTATTGGAACGCGTCTATATGCTGGAATGGATCTCTCTGTAGCACTTTTGTCTGTAGGATATATTGTTGGAATTCGTATAGCATCCTTCATTTTCCTTGGGGGTGTTATTGGATACGGAATACTCGTACCAATGTTCGGCCTCATTCGAGGCTGGCCCGATTCACCTGACTTGGCCTACGGATTTTATCTTGTTTGGAAATCCCAAGTTCGATTCGTGGGTGTTGGAGCGATGGTTGTTGGTGGCATATACACACTTTGGTCAATGCGGAAAACAATCATTACTGGGCTTTCAAAAGCACTCACAAAAAAGGGTTCGAACGAGGAAGAATTACTTCGAACAGAAATCGACTTACCCCTTGACAAAGTATTGGTGGTGTGTGGGGGGCTTGTTGGTCTGACCTTTTTGTATTACTGGTGGGCGACGGGATCGCTCATATTGGCTCTTGCTGGCGCCCTTTTCTTGGGCCTTGTAGCATTCTTTTTTGCTGCAGTTGCAGGATATATTGCTGGTGTTGTTGGCTCCTCAAACTCTCCTGTATCTGGAATGACAATTGCAACGTTGCTCTTTACCGTGGCTCTAGTGTGGGTCATAGGTGATTGGTTCCTTGGTTTGAAGACAGAGGAGTTGATGTTGGCAACTATGCTAATTGCTGCGATTGTGGCATCATCCGCGGCGATTGCCGGCGATGTGATGCAGGATCTGAAAACGGGTCACATGGTTGGTGCTACACCTTGGAGGCAACAAATCGCAGAAATCATCGGGGTAATCACTGGTGCAATCATTATTGGCCCTACGCTTCAATTACTCCACAATGCATTCCGAATTTCAAAAACTGCGTGCGAAATGAATCCACGAATTGACGACCCACTTTGTGAAAATGCATTGTTTGCACCTCAAGCAGAATTGATTGGAGCAATCGTTCAAGGAGCATTTCAAGGTAACTTGAATCTTGAAATGGTTATGCTCGGAGCAATTTTAGCAGTAGTATTAATCGTTCTACGAATGCCGGTCATGAGCGTTGCAATCGGCATATACCTCCCGTTACTTTTGTCAGTACCAATTATGCTAGGAGGAATCATATCCTATTTTGCAATCAATGCGGCATATCTGCGAATCGATGGAAAACTCGACCGCAAACCGTCGGATGAAGCGCATAAAGCTGGTAAAGAGGTTGAAAACAGGGGCGTATTGATTGGTGCAGGATTCATCGCAGGTGAATCTATTATGGGTGTTTTGATTGCTGTACTTATTGTAGCCAAAATTAAACTTGACGTCATCTTTGGCGTAACTACACTCAATGATTTCCTATCACTTGCCTTTTTCGGTTGGTTTGTTGCAGTGTTCATTTGGCTAGCTACTCGAGCGTTACCGAAAGGAGGCAACCTGTTTGTCGAAACAAATCTGATTGTCAGAGATGTTGCTTGGAAGTTTTGGAACGCACTCAAACTGAAAAATCTAAAATGATTTTCAATGAATCTATAGGAAAACCATCAAAGGTCTCCCGCAGAACCAGTGATTTGCGAGAGGTTGGATATGTCCAAATCAGTCAATGAATTAGAAGAGATGGCACGTAAGTGTAGAGTTGAAATCGTTAAGATGGTTCATCGTGCACAAGCAGGTCACCCTGGTGGTTCGCTGTCAGAAATCGACTTGATTACCGCACTGTATGGGACAAGATTGCGAGTACGGCCTAACGAACCGAAATGGTCTGACCGTGACCGATTTATCCTTTCCAAAGGCCACGCTTCACCGGGGATGTATTCGATTTTGGCTGAAATGGGATTCATTGAACGTGAAGACCTCAAATCCTACCGGGTTCTTGGAGGCATTTGTCAAGGCCATGTTGACATGAAATGGTGTCCAGGCGTAGATTTCTCTGCCGGTTCACTGGGTATGGGTCTTTCCTTTGGAATGGGTTGTGCAGTTGCTGCTCGTCTTGAATCCAGTGAGCGAAGGGCATTTGTAATGCTTGGGGACGGCGAAATGCAAGAAGGAAGTGTGTGGGAGGCTGCAATGGCTGCTGCTCACCATGAACTTGGAAATCTTAAGGTGATTTTGGACCGTAACAGAATACAAAATGACGATTTCTGTGAAGCACAAATGCGAATGTTCGACATCCCAGCGAAGTGGAAATCTTTTGGCTGGAATGTAAAAGAGATCGACGGTCACAACATGTCCGAAATACTTGAGGGGCTCGACTTCCTCGAAGCTCCTGAAAACTGCAATGGTCCATCAATTCTCATCGCACATACCATCAAAGGCGCTGGAGTATCTTACATGGAGAACAATCCCGCATTCCATGGTGCTGCCCCAAATGATGAGCAATTCCAACAGGCTATGGTTGAACTCGGTGAGGTGAAGGCATGACCCGCATGGCTGCAACTAGAGACGGGTACGGTCAAGCACTGCTTGACTTGGCTGAAAACGAAAAGGTCGTTGTACTCGAAGCTGACCTCGGCAAATCAACTAAATCACTCCATTTCCGAAAAGCACATCCTGAACGAACCGTTTCATGCGGTATCGGCGAACAAAATATGCTTCTTGTTGGCGCAGGATTGGCCTCCTCAGGCTTTATTCCGTTTGCCAGCACATTTGCGATTTTTACCGAACGGGCATTTGAACAAATGCGCAACGGTGTGGCACGCCCTAATCTACCCGTTCACCTGTGTGGGAGCCATGGTGGTACACATACTGGTACTGACGGCTCATCTGCCCAATCCATTGAAGACCTCGCAATTTTTAGAACATTGCCAAATGTGACCGTTCTGCATCCATGCGATGATGTAAGCACTCGGATTCTAACGAAACAACTTGCGTCTTCCCCTCACCCCTCATACATGAGGACTGCGCGCAATAAGACCCCAGTTCTGTATGATGATGTCAGCCCAGATACCATTCAAATTGGAAAGGGTGTTCAATTGAGAGATGGCAGTGATGTTGCGATTATCTCATGTGGAGTTCTCGTATCTGAATCCCTCAAAGCAGCTGAAAAATTACAAATCGAGGGGATACAAGCCACAGTCATTGATATGCACACTCTCAAACCACTTGACGGTGAACTCATCGATAGACTTGTTCAAAAATGCGGTGCACTAGTTACTGCTGAAGACCATAACGTGATCGGTGGCTTGGGTAGTGCTATTGCTGAGCATCTTGTTGCAAACACTCCTGCACCTCTAGAAATGGTCGGAGTCAATGATCGATTCGGTGAATCCGGACAAGCCGATGAAATGCTTGATTTGATGAAAATATCTTCGGAATACATCGCGATTGCTGCCAAAAAGGCTCATTCTCGAAAATGATTCAGTTAACATCAATTAGAGAGATGCTTGAGTGGTAACCATGCCCGACCGCGATAGTTTAGAGAATACGATGGACATTGTCGATCAATTCACCATAGAACGAGATTGGGAGCAGTTTCACACTGTGAAGAATCTCATGGCTTCTGTTTCAATTGAGGCAAGTGAACTTAACGAAATACTTCAATGGTCTAACCCAAGTGCGGACGAAGTGCGGTGCAAGGAGGAATTAATGGCTAAAATTGCAGATGAAACTGCGGACGTCATGGTCTATTGTTTACGATTATGTTCTGTTCTTAACCTAGACCCAGTACAGATAATGCTCGAAAAAATTGAAAAGAACAGAATCAAATATCCTGTTGATAAAGTCAAAGGAAGTTCAAAGAAATACACGTCCTATCAATGAGTCAATGACTCCGTATACAAATACTTGAAGGAGTGCCTACTCTGTGGATGTACCATGGAGTTCTTCTTAGATACTGCCGATGTTGACGAAATACGTGAAATTGCTGCTTGGGGAATACTTGATGGAGTCACGACGAATCCATCTTTAATCAAAAAGAGTGGTCGAGATTTTAAGCAAGTCGTAGCTGAAATTGCATCGATTTGCAAGGGCCCGATTTCCGCAGAGGTAACCGCTATGGATACTGAAGGGATGATTCAACAGGGTCGAAACTTGAAAGCAGAACTTCCAGAAAATGTGATTATCAAAATCCCATGTACGCCCGAAGGGTTGGCTGCAACCAAAGTGCTTAGCAATGAAGGTATAGACACTAATGTCACACTTATTTTTTCAGCAGCACAAGCACTGATGGCTGCTAAAGCAGGTGCTACATATGTTTCCCCATTCATCGGACGTATTGACGATACTGGTCATGACGGGATGAATCTAATCGCCGAAATTATGGACACATGGTCAAATTATCCTACGATAACGACCAAGGTTCTTGCTGCATCGATTCGCCATCCAACACATGTGCTTCAATGTATCCAGCTCGGCGCTCACACCGCAACTATGCCCGCTAAAACATTCCGTCAATTGATGAAGCACCCACTCACTGATAGAGGACTGGAAGGTTTCATGAAGGATTGGGCCGAAGTTGAGAAAGCCGGAAACGCGTGAAATTCACTTTTTGCTCCATAAGGAGGATTCTTGAAGTAAGGCTTCACCCCCTAAATCAACGAGGCCGTTCGATGACATCGAAAAACGATTTACTCAAGCAACTTTTGGCAGGAGATTTTTCTCCTGAAGAGATTGCAGGTGATCCCGTCTTAGTGAGTCTCGCTGACCGTATATACGGAATCAAAATAGCTCCAGTCAATCCAATAAAACCTCGTGACATTCAGAATGTAGAGCATACTGTAGCCCCAGTTACTGAAGTTGCTCCACCAACTGATATGCTGATTGAAGTCATCGGCAATATTGCTCCTGCAGCACCTGCGGCTCCAAATATGATTGCCGCCCCGATCATCGAAGTTGAGGCGGAGTCCAAGGGTAAAACAAAGCTACTCACGGTCCTTTCCGGTGTCGGAATTGTTACTGTCATTCTCAATATGGTTGGAGCACTGTCTGTATTCTTAGGCTCAATGTGTTCATCCGGAGACTTATGCCCGAGTGATGGATATACACGAATAAATCTCGTCGATTTCTATAAAATCGATACTGGCTATGGCTGGTCAGAACCTATTCAAACCGGCGCATATGGACTCCCTGATGTAATTGCGCTAGGTGTGTTAGGTGTTTTGATGTTTATTTCAATGCGCAAGTGATTGTGATTTGAATGGATATCTCAATATTCAGTGAAATCTTTGCCTATCTTGGAATGATGCTCATATTATCTGCATTTTTTCTTGAAACGCAAAATAAAATTCATAGTAAAGCAACTATCTATCTGGTTCTAATGGCTGTTGGTTCAGGAATTTTAGCAATTCGGGCCTTTCTCATCGATGAATGGGCGTTCTTCATTCTTGAAATTGCGTGGTTTAGTGCCGCAGTTCTTGGATTTTTCACTCGACAACATGAGAGGTAATCCGATTGACACAGTTCAATATCGCTCTTGCATCTCGAGAAGTGGTTTTCAAGTTGTAATCATGCGTCATATTGATGTGCGAGTGTTGACCGAGGTGACAATATGAGCAAAGGCCATGGTAAAGCTAAGCGTGGGATTCCATCTAAGGCTGAGAATTTCACCGAATGGTACCCCTTTATGGTCGAGGCAGCAGAGTTGGTGGACAAACGATATCCAATCAAGGGTATGGATGTATGGAGGCCATATGGCTGGAAGACAATGAAGTTAATCGATGCTCTTACACATGCTGAAATGGAGAGAACTGAACACGAAGAAGTCAACTTCCCCCTACTCATACCAGAAAATTTATTGGAGAAAGAAAATGCTTTGGTTGCCCGACTCAAACGCGCTCGCGAAGAGGGTGTCGATCCCGACGACTTACGGGATGAGGATGAGGAAGGCGGTTTCAAAAAGGAAGTATATTGGGTAAAACATGCTGGAGATAATGAACTGGACATCCCGATGTTTTTGAGACCAACATCAGAAACTGCCATGTATACCATGTTCCCGCTTTGGATACGGTCTCACAAAGATTTACCATTGAAAGTGTATCAAATGGTCAATACTTTCCGTTATGAGACTAAACAGACTCGTTCATTTATTCGAGTACGTGAAATACATTTCTTTGAGGCACACACTGCACATGCCGATGAAGCGGATGCCTCCCGTCAAATCGAACAAGACCTTGAAATCGTAAACAATATAATGCATGATTTGTGCTTGCCCATCATCAAAGCAAAACGACCTGTTTGGGATACATTCCCTGGTGCATGGTACACCATAGGCATTGATGCTGTAATGCCGAACGGTCGAACCCTACAGGTCGCCTCATGCCACCATTATCGAGATCAATGGGCAAAGGCATTTGATTTGTCATATGAAAATCTTGATGCTAAGCAAGAATATTGTCACCAAACAACTTACGGGATGTCGGAGAGATTACTGGGTGCTGTAGTTGGAATGCATGGTGACGAAAATGGACTTATTATGCCTCCAGCAGTTGCTCCATTCCAAGTGGTGATTTGCCCGATGATTCGTAAAAATTCAGATGTCGATACTGTCGGAGTTGCCAACGAAATGGCTGCTAATCTGCGTGCATCAGGACTTCGAGTCAAGGTTGATTCTCGTGACCTTCACGCTGGACAAAAATACTACGACTGGGAAATTAAAGGAGTTCCACTCAGGTTGGATGTTGGTCCAAGAGATGTCGCTCAAGGCACTGCTTTTGCAGCACGTAGGACCGGTGGAAAGGAACCAATCCCGATGGACGGCTTAGCAAATGCTTGTAAACAAATTTTAGATGAAATCGCTCTTGAACTACGTAAGCGTTCATCCGCACACATGGCCGATGTCATACAACCTTTGCCAGTATTCGAAGAAGTGGGTGGAGAATGGTTGATGAAAGGCGAAATTGAAGACGGTAAAATTTACCAAATGCCATTTGATGGAACAGATGCGCATGCAGAAGCAATCGAACGCGCTACAAGCCTCACCTTCCTTGGAGATTCGACTGACGATTATCCAAGCGATATGCCCTGCCATATGAGCGGGAAAATGACTCGCAGACGAGTCATATTGGCAAAGACATACTAGGTGCCATTACATTTCGATTAACTTGAACAGGAGAGCATCGAACACCCTACTTTTGTCCGAGCCCACTCAGGCCTTTTTTGAAACCACTTTGACTCAAAGTGGTGTTGCTCATCGTATGGCTTCATCAAAAGTTCCTGTAACTCTTCACAAATTGAAAAATCCTCATTTTCTGCAGCATCGATAGCCAATTGTGCCATCCAATTTCGTAATACGTATTTGGGATTCGTCTTCAGCATCAGTGAACGATTCGGTTGTCCGTTAACTCTGGTCCACCATTTCTCAAGCCATGCATTCCATTCGCTGATTGCAATAGATTCTGTATTGTAAAATGCGTAGTCTAACTCCTCTATAGTTGGTTTTTTTATTGCACAAAGCAGTCGGAAAAAAATTGTCATGTCGCATTCACATAGCTGCAAGAGTCGATTGAGTTCCGTGACCAGTTCTTCATCACCTTCTTCAAAGGAATCAAATCCCAGTTTGTTTGCCCACATAGTGTTGTGATGTTGATCAAAAGCCTTTGTGTATGTATCGAGGACCTCATACAACATTTCAGGTTCATCCATTAACGGGACCATTGATTCTAACAGTCTTGCTAAATTCCACGCACCAATTTTCGGTTGTTGAGCAAAGCGATAACGTCGTGTCGATGCGTCCGTAGTATTCGGCGTCCAGTTCGGGTTGTAGTCCTCAAGCCAACCGTATGGTCCATAATCGATTGTTAGACCATGAATGGACATGTTGTCAGTATTCATCACACCATGGACAAAGCCTACTCTCATCCAATGTGAGATCATTAGGGCAGTATGTTTCGCCACCTCACTAAGCCAATCAGTGAGGCCTTTGTCATCTTCTGTCGAGTGACCAGGATAGTGGTGGCGGACTGTGTGTTCCACTAATTTCTTCAACGTCGAGACGTCACCGGTTGCAGAATGAATTTGAAAACTCCCAAAGCGGATAAAACTCGGTGATACACGGCACACTACGGCGCCCCTTTCAAGTTCAGGATTTCCGTTGTACATCATATCACGAAGTACCTCCTCTCCAGTAGTGACAAGCGAAAGAGCACGAGTTGTTGGAACTCCGAGAGAGTGCATAGCTTCGCTGCAGAGAAATTCTCGGATGGATGATCGTAGTACCGCCTTTCCATCAGCAAAACGTGAATATGGTGTTCTTCCTGAACCTTTGAGTTGCAATTCGTGAATCATTTCATTGAGTGCTAGTTCACCCAATGTTATCGCACGACCATCCCCTAATTGACCAGCCCAGTTACCGAATTGGTGACCTCCATACCTTTGCGCATACGGGTCCATGCCATCGGTGGTTTTTCCACCGCCAAGAATATTACCGTCACCTCGTGTGAGATTCAAAATATCTCCTAGATTATCCGACCACAATTCAAGCTTTGGATTTGGAGGATTAAATGGCTCAACTCTTGACCAACACGCATTTGGGACTTGGCGTGATTTCCCACCAACCTCGGTATCACCTGGTGTTTCATCAAGAAATCGTGTGAGCCACTTCGATTCTGCAAGAGAGGACATAGAATACGCTCATGTTCACCTCTCATGAAATCTTGTATTCTGGTACCTCTTCAAATGTGAGACTCCAACCTGAATAAAGAGCCCCAAGTCTATTGGTATACACGACAAGAAAGTCCCATCGTCCGGATACGAGGAATGATTCTCCATCAACAGGTGAAATAGTGACCCAAACTCCCCAAGAATCGGTAATTACTGACACTTTTACACTCTGTTGTATGCGACGTTGTTGGAACCACATCTCCTTTTGATGAAAAGTTGTCAGAATATGCTTTTCTAATCGCTCTCTCACCGGGGCCAAACTAGATTCTAATTCATCATTAATGTCCATAACGATATACATTTCAACTAAATATAAAGTAAATCAAGACCACGATAATCAAAGCCAAAAGGAGCCATTGTTCTACCAAATCCACTAACAAGAACTTAGAATCCTATGCCAAATTTGGTCTGTTCAACCCAGTTGTACATCGATTGAATGGTTGGCGCAAGTTGTTGTGCTTCTGGAGTGAGGCAATATGCGAAAGACGAAGTGTTGTTCGACATTGTTGACTTTTCTACAAGTCCGTTTCTTTCAAGTTCGTTCAACCTTCGAGAGACGGTAGTTGAGGAAGAGTGCACGAGTGCCTTGATTTCCGAAAATCGTAATACTCTACTTTCTTCGTTGAGAATGTACAAAATATGCAGAAATTTAGACTTATTTAACAAAGAAATAAGTCCGTCAACTCTTGAAAATACCGGATCGCATTGATTTCCCATATCGTTACCCAAAATCTCCTGTAGAACACATGTTATTATTGCTTTGATTCCTCGTGTTATTTGTCAATGTTCATGTCACAAGAATGGTACAATATGATTATACTGTGTCACATGTTGAAAAAACATATGAGATTCACCGTCGTCTTAATCCTCATCGTTGCCGCTATGCACCCCTTGTTGATTCATTCTACACTGGACAACGGTGTAGAATCATTACTGCACACCGATGCTGGCAATGTTGATATTATTCAAGAAGTCGAACCAAATAATCTCAATACCACTGCTCAGGAAGTATATCCAGGCGACGTAGTACGTGGGTCTGTAGATATGTGGAGTGATGAGTTGGATTACTATGGAGTGTGGCTTGAACCTGGCCAAACACTTCTTTTGACTCTTTCACACGCCGCTGGTGATGGCGTGTCCATGTCCGTATGGGACGAAGAAGGTACTCACCTTGGAGCAAGCAATCCTGGAAAAACGAGAGACACACTGTTCTTCGGAGAAGATAAAACCGACTACGGTGGACAATACATCGTCTCGGTCAACGCTACAATGACCGAGGCTGGTGGTGGTGCCTACGTTCTTGAGATTGATGCTGGCTACGTCGTCAACTGGTACGCTCCGCAAATTGGCTGGAACGCTGCAACAGAAATGTTTGATGCAAAAGGCAATCTTCTATACACCGAATCGCTCTCATCTTACCAATTCGTAGAAGCGGCATCGTCTACGGCATCAACTGCACCTACATGGACCACTGGTGATTTCTGGAATTACACTGTAACCATGCCGAGCATGACGGGTATTGATTACAACGAATACTATCAAATGACTGTGACCGGAAGTGAAACAGTTTCCGGAAGCGAATGCTACAGGGTCACTCTTGATGGAAAAATGACTTTGACCATGAATCTCCTTGGCATGTCTACGACAACTACAGACGAAGAAACTGGGGTTGCATGTTACGCTAAATCGGATTTATCGCTTGTTCATGAAAACATCACGTTCACCTCAAAACTCGAGACTTCGGGTGGCTTTGGTGCTATGAGCAGCGATGAAACCTCAGGACGGAGTTGCACGACATCCGACGGCGAAGCGGATGAGGATTGCGACGATGTTGAGGACTTCTTCGACGATTGTCCAGAAACAGCGCAAGGTGACGAAGTGGACTTTAACGGTTGTTCTGACGCTCAAAACCAAGCCAACAGCGGTGGCGGTAATGGGGCTGGTGGTACGAATCCAACCGATACTGATGGCGATGGCGTCAGTGATGATGACGACATGTGCCCAGACACCCTGGCTGGAGCAACCGTCGACATGATGGGATGTTCCGACGCTCAAAATGGTGGTGGCAATAACGGTGGCGATGATGGCTCTGGAAACGGCGGTTCAGGCGGCAATGATCTTGGGATTGGTTGCGTCCCAGATATGACCGACATGAGCACAACGACGGTCATACGTTCCGACCTCATCTACGCTCAAGGCATGGATTCATTCCATTTCCCGATTGAGGTAGGCACCGTTTGGAGTGAATCTGCCGTTGGCGATGGTTCAATCACAATGTCATCAGAAATGGGAGGTTGTGAAATGTTTTCATTCGATGTCCCTGTATCAAACGCTGTGCCCTTGAATTACCGCCATCTGTCTACCAAGAGTTTCACTGTAGGTAATGAATCGGTGACTGCAAACGGAATCCAAGTGTTTGCTGGACGGGAAGGCAACAATGACTGGGCAACTCCTGATTTCACCCTCTTACAAAGCGTTCCTGACAATGTAGCCAAGATGGGGTTGCCATTCGCAGCTTGGGTGAATGTCGTGGGCTTCAACGAATTTAATTCCACAGTTAACATGAGTGCGAGCATCAATGTAGATAATGCACCAGTTATGTTTGATGCATATCAGTTGACCATCGACACTGCTGGTACCGTAGTTGTCGATACGATGAACCTCTCCAGTGGGGAATACGTCCTCACTGTGACGGGTTCTTCTAACGGAGGAACAGAGCGTTCAATTACTATTCCATTCACTGTTGACAACGATCCTGACTTTGAAATTCTAAGTTTCGACCCTTGGATTGTGTTACCTCAAGGTGTAGAATGGGTTGTACCTACACCTATTTTCATAGAACCTGTCAATGGGTTTGGCGCTGATGTGAGTGTCAGTGTGACTGTGCCTGATGGCGTGACGGCTCAACTTGACTTCGCCCGAGGTTCCGCCCCGTTCATGTCCATTCTATCTCTAACTATTCCGTCGAACCTTACAGCTGGAGATTATACCGTAATCGTGACTGGATCCTCGGGAAGTAATGTGCATTCAGATGAAATAACATTTACGCTGACTTCGTTACCCGAGTTCTCTCTTGAAATCGAAGAGCGTGAACAACTCATCACTAACGGCGCCATGTCCATTAGCGGTGTCATCAATGCACATAATGGCCTCGACCTAGCCCTAGGTGGCGCGCTTGACGTGTTTATTGAACCATACAACCAAGCATTACTTGACTCGGCAGTTATCGAATTTGGTGCGATGACATCGGATGGCAATCTTCCGTTCACGGTGGTCTTCACCGTAAATGATTCCATAGACCGAAACGAGTACACAGTGAACCTCAACGTGGTCGCCCTCGATGGCGGTGTGACCCATATGGCCTCAGTTGCCTTTGTTACCGAATCCTCAACACTAGATGGTACTGCAGTTGCAGCCGATGCATCAGCAGTTGTCACAGGCAATACAAGTCAACATGACGGTACTGAAGATGCGGCTCAAGCGATAGCGAACGGGGAAGAGGTAGAACAAGAAGGTCAGACAAAGGATGAGGAAACTAAAGACGGTGGAAGCAGCGATTCTAAGTCCTCGAATACAGTATTGCTTGTAGGTTCGACCGTCGTAATCCTTGGCATCATTGGTGGTGTAGCAGTTGTCCTTCTACGCCGGCGTGATGAGACAGGCAAAGAGTTCACACAACCACATTGGAATCAAGCACCTGCACAGCCAATGCCTGCACAAACAGGCATGAGTCCCATGCCCGACTATGCTACGCAACAACCTGTCCAAAGCATCCAACCAATTCATCCAGCACAAACGGTTCAATCTGCACAACCTGTTCAACAAGTTCAACCAGTCCAGACTACAACGGTTCCTGCTCCGGCACCAGTGGCTAGTGCACCACCGCCGCCTGCACAGCCTTCCACAGTCGCTGATTACACTGGATTGCCACCGGGTGGTTCATACGATCAATCCACAGGCCAAACAATCTATGTCCAGCCCAACGGTGTGCGTTGGCAAATGATGGGTGATGGTAGTTTCAATCGCATCTGAGCTTGTAAATGAATCCGAATTTTTATGATTAAATGGAGGAGCTTGTACTCTTCATTGCCTACAATTTGGTACCTCTCATGGTTTGAGGACTGAGTGTCGTTTCTATTTATCCACTTTGTGGGTATTCAAGTAAAGTAAACTTATTATGAGTGGGAGTCTTGCAAGAATCATGAACCCACGCACAAACAAGAGTCAGCGCAAAGTACGTTTTCCTAATCTTATCCGACGAAAGCCGGTTAAGGCAAAGCAAGAGAAGGTTGTCGAAGAACCTGCTGACGCTTCCTGCCAAACACAAGGCTGCGGTTGCGGAAAGTAAAACTCACGACTTAATTTCGTGTTGTTCAGCATCTTCAACCAGTATGAATTCATACGCCCCGGTTGCGCTTATGTAATCGATGCTTGAAAACAACACCTTCATCTGTTTGTCCTCAAACGGATCGTGGAACCATGGCTGACCACCACGAAAAATATCTAACATCAGTTTATACTCCTCCATTGACATATTTCCCGTAATTGTATAGACTGCTGACTCAGCACCCTCGTCGAACAAGTCATCGCCTTCAGCACCACGAACGACCGTTCGTTGTAATCGGCGTTTAACGCTCATGTGTACATTACAGTTTGAAATTTTATGCCAATCTTTACCAACATTCGCAATGTAACATTCGTTTGCATCCATATCACTCGCTGGAGCCCCTAACCCTTAACCGTTTTGAGTTTTGGAGTAGGATGTGAACGTTAAGACAAAATGAAAAGCCGTCGGCTATGAATTGTATCATGGATGAAGGAGTATACATTGTCACCGGTGCATCAAAGGGTATTGGAAAGGCGATTGCTATTGAAATTGCCAAGATCGGTTTCCCTGTGGTGGCACTGGGTAGAAATTCGAGTGAATTAAATGAAATTAGAGAAATTCTGAGTCTAATTCAGAAACGATCAACAGCCGTTCCATGCGATTTGTCCAATGAATTAGATGTCAAGGAAGCATCTGAAAAAATCTTGCATGACTACCCAAGTATAGCAGGCATTGTCCATAACGCGGGAACTATTCATCCTGTACTTCCCATTAACATCGCTTCGCGAGAAAATTGGTCACGTTGTTTGGAAGTGAATTTAATTGGTGTACAAGATTTAACGCAGAGATTATTAAAGAACATGGGGGGTGGACATCGTTCGAGAATCACAACTATTTCGAGCGGGGCATCACTAAGGCCTGTGGAATCATGGTCCGCCTATTGTGTATCGAAAGCCGGACTTGACATGTGGGTACGATGTGTCGCTCTTGAACAAAGAAGCAACAATATTAGTGCGATATCTGTGGCTCCGGGTGTTGTCAATACCCAGATGCAGTCTGAAATCCGTGCTGTCGAGCCATCACTTTTCCCTGACCACGCAAAGTTTGTGTCTCTGTATACGGAACAGAAGTTATCTCATAGTGAAGATGTTGCTCAACAACTTCTCCCACTCATCACGGAACACTCAATGGCACAGTCAGGACAGAGATTTGATGTACGGGAACTCTAAATTTTAGGAGAATGGTAGCGAAGGGTGATAAGCCAGCACCATAACGGCCTCTTAGAGGGATTACATGCCAGGTACAGACCGTGTTGAAATTCGGACATTGAAAGTCGGACGCTTTTGCGTTGTCGATGACGAAGCTTACAAGATTTTGAGCATCTCAAAATCAAAACCCGGCAAGCACGGCTCGGCTAAGGCAAGACTGGAACTCATCTCACTGTTTTCTTCAAAGAAAATCTCCCACGTCGGTACTGTTACAGACAGCATCAATGTCCCAATGATTGAGAAAGGTAAAGCGATGGTCACCCACATTGATGGCGAAGAAGTCCACGCAATGAACATGAAGGACCACAGCATGATGATTCTCCCTGTCGACCCTGACATTGAGGTCTCATCTGGTCAAGAAATCCTTTGGATGGAAGCCCTTGGGCGATACAAAATCGAACGTTGATTTCCATTTAATTTTCAACATCGTGAAATCACTGATTTCACTGCTTGACCGGTATTGTATTCATAAGCCGAACGACTCCATCAGTGTTTATGTCCGAAGTGTCGAATGCATCCGAGACCGATACGTTTTCTGTCCGAGAAGCAATGGAGAATATGACTGATACCGATAAAAAGTCCTTGAAAAGTTGGTACTTTTTTGATTGGGCTAACCAAGCATACGCTCTTACCGTCATGACGGTGATCGCTCCGCAGGTTATGTCGAACTTGTACAACTATGCTACCGGTACTCAAACTGGTGACGCATTTTATGCTCAAGTTTTGACGTTCTCAATGTTGTTTGTTGTCATTACTGCTCCTGCACTTGGAGTCATTGCAGACCGTATGCCAATCAAAAAGAAACTACTCAAGTGGTATACACTAGCTGGAGTATTGTTTACTGCACTCATGGGTGCTGCACCATACTTTGGTTCTGAAGGTTACAAAGTTATGGCCGTAATGTATGTGATAGGCACTGTAGGTTTCACTGGTGGAAACGTTATCTATTACTCGTTCATGCCATATCTCGCTGAAAAGCGTTGCATGGACCATGTCTCGAGTAAGGGTTACGCCTACGGATTCATGGGCGGTTCGATGCTTCTGATATTCCATTTAGTGATGCTCTTGGGTCCTTTTGGATGGGACACAAATTTCAGACTCGCTGCAATCTTTGTCACTTCTGCCCTATGGTGGTGGGGCTTTGGATATTTGATGTTTAAGTGGACTCCAGAACCCGAAATCCCATCCACGATGGAGTGGGAGGGGCTATTATCTGCAACCAAAGTGGCTTACGGCCAGGTATTCACTACATTCAAAGAAATCAAGAGATTCAAAATTTTGGCAATGTACCTCCTGGCATACCTCTTATTCTATGACGGTGTAAACACGATTGCAAGTATGGCTAGTGCATACGGAGATTCAGTTCTTCGACTCAGTCTTCAATTGAATATTTACTTACTCTTAACGGTCAATGTTGTCGCAATTCCGATGACGCTCCTGTTCGGTAAGCTCGCGAATATTAAAGGTACTAAATTCGCTTTAATGTTGTCTTTGATAATATATTGCTGCGTAGCCGTTGTTGCTGCAGGATTTGCTCCTCTTGAACTTGACCCGACTGTCAAAGAAGACGGTACTGTAGATGATGCAGACCGGTATGACTTCACATTCACTTGGAACTCCACGTCAAGTATGTACGAGATGGAAACGCTGTATGGAAAGGGGTACGAAGGCTGGATAAGCGAAGATGGGGCCGGTGATGATGAATTTCGAGATGCCTATGAAGAGTATTTCCCTACTCCTGATTATTCTGTAGATTCAGCATCGAGTTCTATTGGAACTGGAATTCTTATGTGCATAGCAATCTTAGCAATACTCGGCACTTTCGGTGCAGGAATAATGTATATTCAAAACCTCGAAATGGGTTGGAAGGGTGCCCTGCTTGCATTCCTGCTGGTCGGTTCAGGCTTACTCGGCGTCTCCATGCTTGCTGAAGATCAAACTACCGTCGAGGAAGAAATCCCTATGATTAATGCGGAAAATGCTACTGCAATGGCTGCTGCATTCAATGGAACATCCGAACATCGTTGGTCAATTCTCTTTGTCGGAGGACCGGTAAGTGGAGCGGACGAGATTGGAGACACACACCCAACGAATATTGAACAAGGTGGGCTGGCAGACGGCTATGCCTCTTGGATGCGTTCAAATGTATGGCAACCACTCGGGATGGGCGTAACTGCACAGTGGATTACTCTGGGAATGTTTGTTGGAGTTGCTATGGGTGCTGCCGGAGCTCAAGCACGCTCAATGTTCTCAATGCTGATTCCCGAAACACGAACATCCGAATTCTTTGGTTTCTTTGGCTTCTTAGGAAAGTCAGCAGCAATGATTGGAACTTTCCTGTATGCCATTGCTAGTACTCAATTCGATAGCCGTGTAGCAATTCTCACAATCACCATTGTAATTTTGATGGGTACATTCCTCACCAGTCGTATCGACTTGGAAGAAGGTATGCGAGTTGCTGCCGAAGAAGATCGTCTTGCCCGACTCAATGGACTTGATTCAGAAAAAGGTTCAATCGAGTGAATGCAGGTGAAGGACTCATAGTGGAGATAATCACATGAAGGCGTTTTTTCTCCTTCAGACCTTGGGAACTATGGCTGTAGTCTTGGTGATGATTATTGTCTGGGGTGTTCCGCTGGCACCAACACTTTTGTTTTATGATTGGACTACAGAATTAGTATCTTCAGAAACCAAATGGTTGCAGGCACTTTATACTGGATTATCCCTTTCAAGTTCAGTCATCTTTTATTGCTTTACATTGTTACTTTTTTCCTCAATGCTGCAATTTATATTGCATGTTCGAATACACGAAAAATCCGTGTATCCATTGGCATCCTTGACGACTATTCGATGGGCTTTTTGTGGTCAAATTATTCGCGCTACACAACCAATATTGCAACACTTTGTTCCTTCGTTTGTTTCAAATATTTACTACCGAATTTGTGGTGCGAAAATTGGCAAGAGAACTCAAATCAACACCCATAGGCTCAATGATCCATGCTTGATACGTATCGATGATGAATGCGTAGTCGGCGGTGGAGCTACTTTTAACGGCCACTTGGTGGAAAAAGGAGAAATCGTTTTTGCACCGATTCACATGAAGGCTGGCTCATTAGTTGGCGCTGGTGCTACAATACAACCGGGCGTTACTATCGGGGAAAATGCAGTTATCGCTAGTCATGGATTAATTCCCAAATACAGAACGATTCCAGAAAATGAGGTATGGGGTGGACTTCCTGCATTGAAGATACAGTCCTCTTCTGAACGGCGTCAAATATAACTGGTAAACCACCACATTCCCAACCACATGGAACAGCAACCTATTCAAACGGATTCCTCCACCTCAGCATGTTCGCGTAGCGACCGCAAGGTGTTTCTAAAATGGGTGTCGAAAAATCAGCGTACCGCCAACCAGTAACCCCACAAGGTCTCAAGGCCATAGAAGAGGGTACACTCACGTGGTTAGATGACGATATGTACAACAATCTTAACACCGGCGTACTTGAACAATATTTAGAGGAAAAGAATCTTGATGAATCGTTCGAAGTATCCCACTGGAGTACTCCTAAAGTCATGTATGGTATTGCGATTGGAGCTGTTTTTTCTGGCGTAACTGCATACATCGGCCTCAAGTTAGGACTTGCAATTTCTGCTGCTTGGTATATTGCCTATTTGCTAGGTATGGCACTAAAGTGGTCACCATCCGAAGTAAATATCGCAACTTCTGCCACGACTGGAGCGACACATGCTTCAACTGGATTCATTTTCACATTCCCTGCTATATTCCTACTTGCATCAGATCCGAGATACTTCCTGGCAGATGGCCCGCTCATTAGTAATGCTGACACCTTCAATCTTGCATTCGTAGGCATTGTTGCGAGTATGTTCGCAGGATTCTTAGGAATCATGTATTTCATCATTTTCCGGAGAGTTTGGTTGGTTGAAGACCCCCTCCCTCTACCGGGTTTTGAAGCGACACTGAAGATGCTCGACATCGCTTCCGACGTCAACACTGGAGCAGTCGAACATGCGCGTGCATCGCTCAAAACAATTGGATGGTGGACGACAATTACAATGGGTGCACTTTTCTTAATTGAATATCCACTTGTTTGGTTGAATGGTAAAAAATGGGCACTCATCGATTTCATTGCAGAAAAAGGACACATTGGTGAATATGGTCTTGCTACATTTTACTCTAAGGGTAAAATTCACCAACCAAGCGGAATAGATGAAATAACGGGTGAATCACTCAACTACACTCACTGGTCAGAAAGCACTGCATGGAATCCGTTCGCTTACACATACATTGGAGTAGCTTTGACTCCATCGATGTTCGCCATTGGCTGGTTTATGAAAACCCGTGTAGCATTCCTTGTCAATCTAGGAACACTTGTGGGATGGTTCTTCCTTGTCCCTGCAGTCGTTTACTTCAACTTCCCGATATATGATGCAACACTTCAATCGAGCATCCCAATTCAAGACTATGCACAAGGAGGTTCTGCCTCGCTACAAATGATTGCCTTCTCTAAATCTGTACGTACCATAGCAATTGGTTCGATTGTTGGTGGTGGAATGTTTGGTCTTGCAAAGATGTGGAAGACTTTCGTCAATATCTTTGCAGACATCGGCTCTGCTTTCAAAGGTGAAGGCAGTCAAGAGTACATGGAAGGTAAAGGCTGGTACGAATGGCCACTCAAACACATCCCGATTTTTATGGGGATTACATTCCTTGCAATGATCTTGATTTTTACTGTAGGTGGATTTTCGGTTCTGGCTTCTCTGGTTTTTGCAACTGTACTGATTCTCACTACATTTTTACTCGGAGCAATTGCGGTTCGAGTCATGGGTGAAACAGGAATTGAACCTGTATCAGGAACATCTTTTATCGTACTCTTGATGCTCCTAGGAGTATTCCTAAATGCACAAGAACTGCTGCAACTTGATACTCAAGATGCGGTTTTACTCGGACTCGTGGGGACCACAGTGTTTGGTTCGGCGATATCCATGTCAGGAACAGTCATCGGAGATTACAAGAACAGCCTTTACATTGGTAACCGCCCATACCACATCTCGAAAGGAAATATCATGGGGGTCATCCCAGGTGCAATTATCGGAGCCGGTGTGGCGATTTTCCTCTCAAAGCAACTTGCAGACGGAACCATTGATTTGATGGCTCCACAAGCTAACGCATTTGCAACCTTTTCGGTGATTTTTGCCGAAAGGGAAGGTGACTTGGTTCTTCTCGGTCTCGGATTCCTTCTTGGAATGTTCGTGGAATGGGGTACTGGCATGGGTACTTCATTCGGACTAGGAATGTACCTCGATGTACCTCACACTTTACCAATGCTCATTGGAGGTTACTCTCGTGATAAGTGGGAAGAAAAGCGTCTCCAGCCAAAGATTGATGCAATTAAAGAGAAAGATGGAGCAACAGCCGCTGAAAAGCAGCGTGCTTTGATATTGCTAAGTACATTTATGGTTGCCGCTGGATTACTCACGGGCGAAGCGTTCTTCGGAACTGAATCGAGTATTCTTTCGTTCATAGATTCGCTATGGAATCCAACAGTTGATAATCCAGATGGTGCCTTCTTTGGAATCAAGGATTTCGCAAATTCAACCGCGTGGTACATTGGTCGTATGGCTGGATTCATTGGCCTTAACGTAGCAATTGGTGGAGGTATTTTCCTGCTGTTCAAACGCGCAGGAGTAATCGGCGGCGACAGTGGAGAAAGCGCCGACGCAATTCTCGAGAACTGAGCGTGGAAATAATGAACAGTTCACCCAATACCCCGTTCTGGGTTTGGGGATTACTTGTCTCAGCAGTATGCGGGGTATCCAGTGCAGGTGCACTGTTTCAGCATGTTGATGCCGTACCGCCACTTTTGAGAGCGTCATGGAGGCTTCAGCTCACATCATTGGTACTCGCGCCACTGTTCATCTATCAATGGCGTCAACAAAACCTAGAAATTCGAAAAAGGATGTTTGAGGGCAAAACAGTGGCGATACTACTCGCAAGTGGCCTAGCCTTAGCATTACATTTTGGCTCTTGGGTGGCAAGTCTAGATTCAACATCGCTTACGCATTCACTACTCTTTGTTACTGCTCACCCTATCATCATCATTGTTGGAATGGCTATATTATCACTCTTCTATATCGGATTTCGTAGTCCATCGAAACTCGAAGTATTAGGCGCAGCAATCGGTTTCTTTGGTGCAGCAATCACCCTCTTAGATCAAGGTTCACAACAGGGAGACCACACAGTAACTTTGTGGGGAGACACACTGGCATTCTTGGGTGCTGTTTTCGTGGTAGGGTATCTGGTGAGTGGACGAATATTACGAGAATGGATGCCAATTTTTCTCTATGCATTTCCTGTAACTCTAATTGGCGCAATTCTGCTTTTGCCAGCGTCGTTTGTGATGGAAGCTCAGTTTGCCTCTTTCGGAGTTTTTGGATGGACTGCAATGAAATACTTTCCGTGGTTCCTCGCCCTGGCCTTGATTGCTGGTCTACTTGGACACACCGGGATAAACACATGTCTGCGTTATATCTCCCCCCTTGTCATTTCCACCAGCGTGACGCTCGAACCGATACTGGGCTCGTTTATTGGATGGGCCTTTTTCGGAAGCGGAATTCCAGGGACTTGGACATGGGTCGGTGGTCCGATACTGGTGGTTGGAGTAATGCTCGTCATTTACGGTGGATTCAAGGTTGAGAATGCGAACCCTCAAACAGACTCGCCAACCGCATAGAACTGAGGCGATGAAATGACAAGTGATTCGGAATCTGGTTGGATATTACTCACAAACGACGATGGAATTGAAGCACCGGGCTTTCGTATGCTTGTTCAAGCATTAAACAAGGCAGGACACCAAATCGTGGCATTTGCTCCCCATGCCAATAATTCAGCCGCTGGAATGAGAATCAACCTTGGAACACCTATGGATTTGCGAGAACGCAAAGATTTGACTGAAATATGGAATTTAGATGGAGATGTTGCTACCCGTTTGTTTGAACTGGAAGGCACGCCCTGTGACACAATGATTGTCGCTCTTGATGGTGGATTAGAACATGCAGTCCCCGGTATACGTCCACGATTGGTCGTGTCGGGTGTCAACTTGGGACCGAACATGTCTCAAGATTCCTATCATAGTGGGACAATGGGGGCTGCACGAGAAGCTGGATTGTATGGGATGCCTGCAATTGCCTCATCCTACACCCTATTTGATGAGCGCGGGATGGATGTTGCGATTCAAGCGACTGTTGAATTAGTTGAAATGGCACTTGCAGTTTTGCCTATCGAGCCACAAAATCTTCGCCGCCCAACGGTCGATTTATCTGCTCCACATGTATCACGATGGCCACAAATCCCCTTACACCCGGCATGGGAAAGCGATCCAAAGACTGCATTACGTACAGCATTCCGTCAAGGTGAACTGATGCTCAATCTCAATGTCCCCCCGGAGTGGAACGGAATGGTATCGACCACGAGGCTTGGGATGAGATGGTACCGTGATGCGATTACATTCAATTCCGTCAATGATGATGAAACTGCAACATTTACCATTGGTGCAGCATCAATCGACCATTCACCTGTGTTGCAAAGTGATTGCGATGTAGTCAATGAAGGTAAGGCAAGTGTTTCGTGCTTACCAGTGTGGCCTCAAACGCACCCACTGGCACTGGATGATCGCCTTCTCACTTGGGCTCTTGAAGCAAGTGAAGGTGGTTATCCCGCATGGCTATACGATTAGTCAAGTCGAAGTTCGACACCTTCATCCAACAAAAAGTGACAGATACCTATTGCCATATGGCCTTGAAGCCATTCATCTCCTAGTGAGCGATGAGTGATTTCTGCTACATTGACTTCATCGGGCAATGGTTTGTCATCGCTTAGGATAAATCCAATATCAATACCTGTAACTTCAAACGAACCATGTTCTCCTTGATAGTCAGAATGGGGATTACTTTGCTGTAAAAGTTTGGCATCATCTACCCAAAGTCGAGGACTATGAGCATCCAAGCAGATAACTTTGCAACCGTTCCAATCATCAAGAGTGTGTCTGAGTTCTCCACCCCCATCAAAAATTCCTGCGGAGCGCTCAATCCAGTTACCTCTAGGAGGTATTGGTTCCTTGAGCACCTTCGCTATTTGCCCAGCAACTGCTCTTTCTTCAGCGTGAACACCTTTCAGTAATGAACCGACAAATTTGATTCTTCGAGATGACCCAGGGCCGCCATGAAGATGAAGTATGACTTCTGTATCATGACGTAAACCATGACTTGTGAGTAAACTGGCCATCAGTGCACGTACGAGTACATCCATTCGACCTGCTCCGCCTGCCATATCATTCAGAGGGAGTTTTCCTTGAGACATCGCTCTATTTCCAATGAGGGCAAACCTTCTCATATGATCTCCTCACTTGCCACGCTCAACAAAAGTTCGTATCGCCTCACACATCTGAAATTGGTTTTCCAAAACAAAATGACTCCCAAACTCATCAACAAGATAGCCCCGTGGTTTATCTTTCTGCCCCAAATCTTCAAGTCGGTTAGCAACAACTGCTGTCATTCCAGCTTTTTCGATTTGTGCAGATGCTCGGTAGATCAAATCCTTCTGCTTAATGCCTGATTCAAGCTTGAATCCGATTCTTACAGCATTGTCACACATTGCTCGAAGTGATTCAATATGTTTCTCAGTTTCAACAAGTTCTACAGTCAAACCACCCTGCTGACTTGCAATTTTACCCTCTGCTGGACTCGACACCACATAATCAAGAACCGCAGCAGTATGTATCCATGCATCAATGGTGTCCTTTGCAAGAACCTGCAATTCTTTGAGCATTGTACTTGGTTCCATAGCATCGAGAATGAGTGGAAGCCATAGTGGACTGTTGACGCTGGTGACTCCTGCAACACAGGTAACATCATGTCCGTGTCGGTAAAGGTCATCAGCCAATGCATATCCTGTCGCACCAGAACTGGTATTTTGAACAAAACGAATGTCATCAATCGGTGAGCGTGTGGAACCTAAGGTAATCACTACATCTTTCCTGTTTTCAAGGCCGATGTTCATGTGGTGGGCAAAACGTGCGACAATTTCTTCATGATGGGGGGTTTTTCTCTTGCCTTCCTCCTTTGGCCCCCAAAGAACTGAAATTCCGTGGTTTCGAACTTCTTCTACGATATCATCGGTCACTGGATCACTCGCTAGGTCAGCATGCATACTGGGTATCATCATTACTGGACAATTTCTGCTTCTGGCTACACTAAGAGCCATCATCAAGGGCCCATGTTGCAACCCATGAACAAAACTCGCCATTGTATCCCTTGTTGCAGGAGCAACAAGAACCCCATCTACTTGATTTAGAACTTCCATATTTCCGTCCCAATCAGTAATTACATGACCCTGTGTAGCCCATTCAACTGCCAGAGGTGTGATTATTCGTTGTGCGGAATGGGTCATCGCCACACGAACCTCTGCACCATGACGTCGCAATTCACGGGCCAGACGAACCGTGTCAACTGCAGCGATTCCTCCCGAAACACCGAGTAATACTGTTCGACCAGCAAGGCTTTCACCCCGCATTTCGACGTCGGTATCTCTCATCGCCATGTCTACCCGAATGAGCCTTCAGTCATGACATCTTCCATGTGGCTTTTATCCTGACATAGCAATGGTTCAAGGACGATGGACGACTGGGTTACTGTATGGCAGACCGTGGTGATGAGTTAGTCATTGCTGGTATGCGACCACATTCACTATCTGATACAAACAATCCTTATCTTCGCTTGCATAAGGGGGTAAGTTTCGTTCTTTTTGTCGATAGCCTCATTCTTCTTTACATCACATCACTACTTTCCACCGCATTTTCAGAATCTGTTGCTCGATTCATTACCGGAACAACTGCAGCAATATTAATCATAGTTTGGCTCGCATATAGAGCTAGAAATCCCAAGGCATACTGGCTCGGATGTGCAGTTATCGGAGTCGCAGGGGTGTTCTTCGGTCTAAATGCGCTCTATTCACTCTATGGAGTACTTACAGGTAATGTCATGTTCCTCCTGTGGGTATTCCTCTTCACATGGGCAATGTTCGGCTCTTTTCGACGCTCAATGTCTCACTTCCATCCAATCTACAAAAACACCTATTTTGGTCGCGTCGAAGGGATGCCATCCGTAGAAATGGAGGCTGGGGAAATGTTGGCAGCATGTCCACACTGCATGGCTGTACTGGCAATTCAACCTTATCTGCTCAGCCATGAGGACAAATGCCCATATTGCAATCTTAACTTAGTCAGTGAAGAACTGGCATCCATGTTTCAAGAAGAATAACTTACTCATTACTCTTGAAAGCCTCAAATGACGGGGCGGCTGTAGGCCGATTAACTTCAGGAAGGTTTTGAATTGTCTCTGTTTCAAAGGAATCAACTTTATTGATTTCTACGACGGCCCTACGACGTTGAAAGAAGGCCATGCCTCCCATAATGAGGCCAATAAGCAATACAATCCTAAGAACAAGGTCAAACCATGAATCGTAATTCGCATTACCGGGGAAGGGGTCGTAGGCATTGGCCACTCCATCTCCATCAGAATCATATTTTGCATCCTTGTCATTAGGAAACAAATCACTGTTGTCACCTAGGCCGTCTCCATCTGAGTCTAGCCATTCAAACGCACTCAGGGGGAATGCGTCAGCGTTATCGCCAACACCATCGAAATCTTGGTCGTAGCATTCAGACGAATTGTTGGGCCAAACGTCAACGTTGTCACCACAGCCATCCATATCACTGTCGAACCATTCACTTGCATTATTCGGAAAAGCATCCGCATTATCACCAACACCATCAAAGTCAGAATCGTTCCACTCGTTAACATCTAACGGAAAAGCATCTCCGTTGTCTCCATATGTGTCGTTATCGAAATCAGACCATTCTGTAAAGTCGTTTGGAAACCTGTCGGAATTATCCCCTACACCGTCTCCATCTGAGTCGTTCCATTCATCAACATCCCTAGGAAAAGCATCGACCCTATCTCCGTATCCGTCACCATCAGAATCAACGCAACCCAAGGGTATAATCGAATAACCTTCCTCTAAGGGACAGATATCTGAGTTATCTCCTATGCCATCTTGATCGAAATCGGCCCATTCAGAACTATCGAACGGGAATTCATCTGTGTTATCACCAACTCCATCTTCGTCAACATCAGCACAATCACGAGAATCGTAGGGGAAAAGATCCGAATTATCCCCGCAGCCGTCACCATCTGAATCGAGCCATTCGTTTCGGTCTAGAGGGAATGCATCATCACCATCTGGATAAAAATCATCATCTGTGTCCATGTCTCTTTCATCAGTGCCAATTTCGAATTCATAAGTATTGAGAAGGCCGTCTCCATCGATATCCAAATCTTCAATATCACGACATCCATCTGAATCCAAATCATTGAGATGATTTCCGATAAGACCCCTGGGGCAGGTGTCATCCGAATCGTAGAAACCATCGTTATCATCATCAGTATCTTCTTCATCACTGCAACCATCTAAGTCATGGTCATTGCTTGACGGGGAGAACGGACAAATGTCGATTGCGTCATTAAAGCCGTCACCATCAGAATCTGTTTGAACTGGTGAGCAACCTTCGGAATTAACAGTATCTCCCGTGGAAGTACCAGGGCATATATCGTTAGCATTTATCACTCCGTCTTGATCATCGTCTTGCTGATTCCATGAACATCCCGTAGAATTGATTGAGACTCCTATTTCGGTCCATTCACATAAATCATAGAGATTAATCACACCGTCTCCATCGGTATCTGGTTCTCCAACAGTCTCTGTTGCATATCTTCCAATGAATTGATGCATCACACGGGTCGGATGTGCTTTATCAAAGAATAAATATTCATCAGCGTTTGAGACCACTGGGTCACCACTGCTGCAAATTGGAAGGGGTAACAAGGAGACTCCTCCTGAACATGCTGAGTCTTGAGTGTTCGTCAAGCCAAGCGAGTCCTTATTCTGCAAAATATCATTGAATATACCCCACGCGTCGATAAAATGTATGGTGATTCCGAGTTCTGCACGTAAATCACCTACGAGTGTGGAAAGTTTTTGATTGTAAATTACAACTTCAGAACCTATGGCATTCTGTTGGTTTTGACTCCTGCTCATGACTTCAGGTGTCTTTTCCAAAGGAGGTAAATTTGGAATAATAAATTCATTGGCACCACCAGACTCTAACTGTCGAATGTGTGATTCCATGTTTGCAATGATTGTGTTTGCGTTTGCAGTACCATAAAGGAAATCATTTCCACCAGACCATAGAGATACAATTGTTGATTGTGGAATTGCAGACTCCACATTGGCGAAATAATTGGTGATTTGAGATCCTACATTGGGCAGCAAAACATAAGAATAACCTTGACCAGTTTGTGAGCCACCAAATGCACGATTGTCCCCTTGAGAGGTACCGGAACCAAATGAGGTGGTTACGCTGTAAGCGTCGGACAAATATTCCAGCCAAACAGGTCCGTTTGAAAATCGGCCTTCCCAGTACGGTGGAGATGAAAAGACCGCAGATACGACTGCACTTTGATTCCCGTTACCCATATCCGAAAGTGAATCACCAAATGCAATTAAATTCGTTATCGATGGAAATTGAGTATGTTCGAAAACCGTGAACGATTGTTCGACATTATCGAGTTCAGAGCCAATTTCGTCTGTTAGTTCAAAATAGAAAGTGAAAAAATGGTCCCCTTGGTAGAATTTGTCGAGTGCAAATTGCAATTCTGTTACCGTTCCTGTTGCTTGGAAGTTTGTGGTACCGTTCAAGATAATTTGATTTGATTCTCCAACAAGTGTCCATGAACCCTTCAAGTGAACGTTGTAAGGTGCATTAGAAACGGCGACATCAAGAACCACTTTTTCGCTGGATAGCCAGTCGTATTTTTGAATGGTAATTTCTGTTGAGACAGCCCTTGCTTCTGCATGCACAAGTCCTGATGCACCTTGAAGTAGCACCAGAATTATCAGAACAAGGTTTAGTCTGCGCACATTTACCCTAACAGTTCCAACTAGAAAGAAATTATCATCCTTGGGATGCAGTAAATACGTATCAATGTTGTAATTCAATGCCTTCATCTTCAACAGAGATTAAATTGAGACCTTTCCATAAATCTTCACTTGATAGGAATCCGACAAACTCCTTCTCATCATCGTGTAGAAGTACCCCCTTCGGCTTGAATTTGTTGATTTTCGCCCATGCTTGTGACACGTTATCCTTCCAGTTAATCGAAATGATGTTGGTGTTCGCACATTCGCCAATTGTTGCCTTATGAATTGCACTCACATGTTTTGGGGCTGCTCCGTACACTTTCAAAAAGTCATAGAGATACATGACTCCAAGAAACTTGTCTTTTTTCTTATCATAAACCAACAGGGCATCATCTGGACGATTAGAGAACATTTTGGCAATACGTGGCATAGTGACATGCGGTTCAACGATACTGTATGTATCTTCATGACGTAATTCCCGTAGCAGGGGTTCTCCTTTGGCCATGTTTAACCTTCGGAGAAGCGACATAAAGTGTTTTTTGATTCAAGTTCATTCGGGTAAAGTATTTTGTGTCTTCAATTTAATCATAGAATGGTGGCGGGATGGTTACGACTATCGGAGATTTGGATTTGGGTGACGAATTTGCCCTCCTGCCATTCACATCTGTACTTGCAGATGTGGCCAAAGCGCTTAGCCCAGTAAGGAATTCAGCTGTATTGATTCGAGGGAAAAAAGGCGCTGGTATTTCGGGAATAATTAAAGTTCAAACTCTTCTTGAAAAGCTCGCTGAAAATGTTGACCCACTCACTGTGAAAGCAAGTTCAATCATGCTAACCAACCTACTTCGAATTCGTGTTGATATCCCACTAAGTAGAGCCGTACGAGAAATTACTGAGCGTAAGCCAGATGCCGTCTTAGTGTTGGATAAGTCCAATACCTTCGTTGGATATCTAAGTGCGGGTGATTTTAGAAAATTGAGCAGTATGATCGTTGGAGATTCAACCGAAATTCGTCAACCAGAGACGATAGGCGAAGCCGTTGAATTACGAGATGAATTTCGGATGGTTCCAGTTCAAGAAAGACTCGACAAAGTATCATTGCTACTACGTCGACCTAGTGTGCAGTTTGTACTTGCCCAAGACAGTAAGAAAGGTGTTCGAGGTATTTTGTCTGTTCAACAACTTTTGTCTATATTTGCACAAAAGAAAAATCCTCACCGAGAAACACTGAAAAAACACATGCGAACCAATCTGCTTCGATTACGAGAAGATACACCAATTCAACTAGCTATTGAAACCATACGGGAACGACGGCCTGATGGAGTTCTGGTTCTTGGGAAAGATGACACATTCAGCGGATTATTAAGCCCTGATGACTACCGTACATTGAAGGGGTTGCTTCCTTCAGAAATTGAGCATGACGGAACCTTTGATTCACTTTTGCCGTATTTGAAGGAAAAAATGGGTTCAAAAGAGAATTCGACGGTGGTGTGGACCAATAACGGTTCGGAACTTGTCGTCAAATCTGACCAGATGTCCCTGGAAATCAACGGACTTGACCTTCTTCTTTCTGTCCCAGTCTTTTGTGACCAAACTGAAGACCAACTAGTTTCTATTTGCTACACACTGGGTCAACAGTTAAACAGAATTTCACTGGTCAAACGATCATTGGATTGCCATGAAATTGTTGAAGATCAGTGGGGTCTCATTCTTATCGAATCAGTATGGAGCCATGTTCTATCTTGGATTGATTCCTCTGTTGGTAAAGATGACAAAGAACCGCAATTTGCCATAAACCATCAAGGTCATTTGGTGACTGCCAAGAGTGCCGATTCTTCTGAAAACCGGGGGGTGAAAGTCAATGGCTAGTGTGAATGTAAGTGTGATGGATTTTGCCGATGACATCGCAGAACCGATTGTCCCAATATTAGAAGCATTAGGCATGATTGGAGGCGATGGTAACGACCTCGACCTCGAAGGCTGGTCACTTGAAAAGGCGCTTGGATTTATTTCGAGTTACCAAAGGACTTCCGCAATTCTTACGGTTTTAGATCTCATTGAAAATATCCCTTTAGCTCGCACGATGCACAGAGATTCGGATGGGCACGTCACATCAACCTCAAGTCCTGGATCTCAGGAGGAGATATGGCAGAAGATTTTGGACTTGTCAACCGATGACCATGAATTGAATCTTGGGGTGACATATAGCCGTACGAAACTTTCCAAACTTCTGGCTTCTGATGGGACGAACTGTCAACTCATGCATTTAGGCTTGTTCGGTGAACTCAAAAATTTGTCAATTGGAAGTTCGTCCAATCTGGACCTCGAAATTTCGCTTCCACTCCTTCGTTTGGAGTCAATTGAAAATGGTAGTATCACCAAAAAAATATTGTTGATTGAAGATTCAGAAGGCGGTGAAGAACACCTCTCTGCCGCATCAATACAAGCACGGTTGACGCCACAATCAGGTCAGCAATTCACTGCTGGAAGTTTATCCTGTGACGCAATTGTACTGCGCCTAGCATTGAGTCGTGAAGGTGTCGATATTGAATTGAACTTAGACAACTTTGTTGGCTCGCAGTCTGCACTACCTCAAGACTTGACTGTCAGTTTAATGCAAACAGGACAGGGATTTAATCCAGATTTTGATCAACTTCTTGGTTTGTTACTTAACGCAGTACCTGCTGGGGTTTTAGCAGATCACCTGCTTCCAATTCTTGGCCTAGATTCTTCAAAAATGCCCAGCGTACCCGAAATTGGACTCGTGGGGTTATTGCTGAACATGAATGGTCCATCTGATATTTCAAACGGAATAAAACAATGGGCACTGGATATCCTAACCGATTCCGTAGATTTTGAATCTTGGGTTCGTCATTTAATCGCCCTTTTCACCGGCACGGACCCCGGTTCGGAATTCCTTCCTGGACAAGGGACTGAGGAACAACCGTGGTACTTCAGCATGGATGTAGCAGCCACAGCAGGAGAAATTGGGCTTCGGCTTTGGACCACAAATTCTCCCGATGGGTCTTATTGGGTTCATGTCGGCACAAATGCTAATTTTTCAGTACAATTTAACCCTGACCCATACGACCCCACAAGGTTGCAAAACTCTATCGACATGGTGTGTGATTTGGACTTACTTTCTTTCCCACTACTCGGTGCTGGAACCGCTCAAACACTTTCAACTGGATTTTTGGGGATTGAAATCAACGCTCGTGACAACACGTTGTTTTCATGGGCTGCGAACTCGCCTAACTTGTCTCCATCATTAAATACGGCCTTGGGTAACTTATCTGGCTCTGTGGGGAGTCTTAGGGCAGGATTAAGCTTAGGCAGTAATCATTCTCTTTCTCCTGAATTAACCTTGGTTGATGTCAACATCAGTGGCACACTCAGAAATATCGACCTCTTATCCGGAGGCTTACTCGATGATGTTCTTTCTGCACTCGGTGAACCGTTTCGAAGGGCCCTGTCAGACATGCTGGTCTCCAACAGTTATCTACAGCGGATAGGAGCTCTTCTGGGATTAGTTTCTCCACGAAATGATGGCTCTCTAGCTAATGTGCGTTCCGTAATGTGGGAGGGGAATCAAGACCTACGAATTGGCGGAATTACTCCCTCACTTTCCTTTTCAAATCTTTTTACTGACCCAATCTCAACCATTGCACGATACCACAGGAACCTTCTGGAAGTAAATGCCTTACCGAATGCAACTGGAGAATTGGCAGGTGTTCGTCCGTGGTCCCTTATTTTAGAGGCTTTTGTTGATATCATACATTCGATTGTACTCGAAATGAATGGTGGTTCTCCGATTCCGATACGTACCGATGGGGCATGTGCGATTACTCATTCGACTTCAATAGACAGCATTACTGAAACATATTCGGCAGATCTTACAACCAACTCTTCGATACCCCGTGTCGAACTTCAAATCGAATATGTCAACAGCGGCGATGATGAAGGAAAATGGTCTGTTTTGCCAACCGCCCACCTCACCCAAGTTGAATTTGGAAAGAAATTAGAATTTGATGCAAGACTGATTTTCGAGATGTTTTCAGTTGTTCTTCCAGACCCCACACTCAATGATTCCGAGGCAACTGATTCAATTTGGGCAGAAGGTGCACAACTCGACCTATCTCTAGGTGCACAGATGGTGAATTCTGTTCGCCCCGCTATAGGCATTGTTGATATTGCCTCAATGCAAATGACCGTCGATTCAGTTTCAGCGGGTATTGAGTGGGTTGCGGGAACTGTAGATTCTGAATCACAGTTTGGCTACTATTTTGATGCACAGAACTTCCAATTTAATGGTTCAATACCGGACTTATCGGACTTCTTTTCGTCACTGACCAATGGATTTGACCTATCAGGAATCCAAGGAATCTCGTGGGATGGCCTAGACCTTCACCTCCCGGACTTGTCGTTTATCCGATTCCACGGAAACGATCGTGGCTGGTGGAATTTTGACGGAACAATGCGGTTCAGTTGGGATGGATTGAGCTTACCTCAAATCCCTTGGCCGATTACCATCCCAGGACTCTCAATTACCCTTCCTAATCTTAAACTCAAACATTTCTCAGGATGGTCTATTCCCAATTTTAATCTTCGCTCATTGAATGGATTTGACTTTGACTTCATACTGCGTTTGTTTTTCCCTTCATTGCCCGACCGTTCGAATGGAGGTGCTCCATGGGACCTAAGTTTGCTCTTTTCATTGCCTGAAATTCGAATCTTAATCGGTAAATTCCTTACACTGAGATGTGGTCGACTTGGGTTATTCTTCGCTGGATTCTTCAGGTTTGACCCTCACTTTGGAATGTTTGACCTCGGTTCATTCCTTCGAGGGAATGGATTTGAAATTCCTAAGTTCAATTGGCCAGAGTTACCGGATGCTTGGAACATATCCCTTGGCCTCAACATAGATGGTTTGGGCATGGGTCCATTCAGTCTACCACTCGATTGGCCAGAGATAGATTGGACCCTATTCCTTTCAAATCCCTTTGGTGCCCTGAAGGGATTCTTCATCGAATTATTCAATGGACGTTCAAAGAGTGGTCAGCCGTTTGCGCTTCCTGGGCTACGATGGCTTTGGGGATTGTTTTCTGGAGCACTTCCCGACTTACGGCTACCGGACCTGGGTTGGGGTAAATCTTCAGGACGAACAGGTTCGGGATGGGATGGTTTCAATTGGAACGGAATAAATTGGAACGGCTTGAATTGGGGTAATCTCAACTGGAATTCCTTTGAATGGGGCAAATTGAATTGGGGTGGACTCAATTGGGGCGGATTAGACATCTCTGATATTGATTGGAACTCATTCGACTGGGGCGGACTCAATTGGGGCGACTTGAACTGGGGTGACCTTAATTGGGACGGATTAAATTGGCGCAGTTTGAACTGGAGAAGCCTCGATTGGGGAAGTATCAACTGGGGGAGTCTCAATTGGGGTAGTCTTAATTGGCCCGGCCTCAATTCGGGTGACTCAAACTGGACTGGATTTGACTGGGGTAATTTCAATTGGTCAGGTATCAATTGGAATAATCTCAATTGGAGTGAAATGGATTGGTCTTTCTTTGACTGGGGAGATTTCTTTGGTGGATTTTCAGGATTTGACATCGAACTCCCTGAAATCCCAATCTCAATCCGAGGAAACGGAACATACGAAGACCCTTGGGCAATTGGCCTACAAAATGAAGCACTGCCAGACGTAGAACTGTTGTTCTGGCTTGACCCTGACGGCCTACCTCGTCTTGAAGGAATACCGGAAGTTTTCCACCATTTAAGTGACCAAGTCATGGGAATTTTAGACAATGTTTTGGCCCAAGATTCTGAATCATTGCCTACTGACTGGGCAATGTCGATAGCTCAAATGGTATCCCAAATTGCTGGACTCAACTCCAAAGTTTCGCATGCAGTGGGCAATATGCCTGACTCACAAATTGCTCAAGCACTAATCGGTTTTGATAATTTTATGAAGAATTCTGACGGACTCATCAACTTGCCTTCGCAACAGGACCAAGATGGTTTGTGGGCAACCGTTAATCAATCTTCATCCCATGAAGCTCACCATCTTAATGTTCTTCGAACACCATCAGTCATCAACGAAACTCTATCATTCTTCAATTCAGTTTCTGGCGCAATGCCGTGGAAGGTTCTCTTTGTTTCACCACCCTGGCTAGGCCCTAATGTTTGGGACGATTTGGTCTCAGAAATGGTTACTGCAAAAGGTTGTTCTTCACTTGTTTCCACATCAGACCTTTCAAGTTCTAGTGGTCCGGTAACGGCTGCTCAAATAATGACTGGACATCTGTCCACGCACAACGCTGCAGAAGATTTGCACTTGCTCATACCATCACTTTCGATTCCGAATTCAGGCACATATACAGAATACCTCGAATTGCAAATTTCAATGTTGGTCGACCACCTTACATCTCATGAGCCGTGTAAAGTATTCTTGATTGGTCACTCAGTAGGTGGATTAGCCGTTCGGTATTACACTGAAGGCGGACCTGATGTACAATCCGACGGTTCATCAGTGGACCGTGACACAAAGGTGATGGGGGCATTGACGGTTTCTACTCCCCATTCGACTAACGGAATCGAAAGTAGCGAAAGTGGGAATTCGGTTTTACAAGTGGTCCAAATGTTGAGACTTATTGGCTCGATAGACCCAGCAAACCCTCCGACTTTCGACCCGGATGACTTTTCAGAGATTGCTGCAAATATTGCAGGTGAAAAGAATATTACTCCTGAGATCATCGAACAACTCGCCAAGATTTTGCTAGAATCTGGAATGAAGACTTATTATTTGGAGGGAGACTGATGGCAATTCCAACAATGGCAATAGGATGTTCGATGTCACAATCGAATTCCGGACCAGGAATCATTGAATCGATTAAAGAGGTAACCGATGCAATCGAGGCTGTCGTCATGAGTCCACCAGAAATGCCAACACACTTAGGCATGGGATTACGGTTTGGTCTTTCGCGCATCGGAGGAGCCGAAGATTCTGCAAGCACCACTCTTGATTTGGAATGTCGAATAGACTTGCTTTCGTTTGAGCTAGGAAGTTCAGGTGCACCGTGTCCACGCCCAATGCCTGCAGTCCACATTAACTCACATCTTGGACAAACGGGGACAAACGGAGATTCTGAATACCTCTATGGCGGCCCCGGTGAATCTATACGTCTTCGCTCAGTTGACTTGAATGTAACTTGGAATCAAGATTCGAGCGGAGCAAGTGTCTGGGACGCATCAGTTGGACTTAATGATGCAGCATTCCTCGACAATGTTGACTGGGCTGCTTTAGTGCCGGGTCGACTTACCATAAGCAGAGAGGATTGGAATGCTGGAGCATCAGAAGTACTTGATGCCTTTTTGGCTGGTTATTCTAGCATTCCAGAGATACCAGCAATTGAGACCTTCTTCTCAGGATTGCATGTGCTCGGACTTAGTTATCAGTCGCCAATACAAAATCCACTTCCAAACGGTCAAAGCATTCGTTGGCACCTCGATCAAAATGCTATTCAAACATTCATCGATTCAACCCAAGATTACATCGAATCCTTGCTCCAAGACCCATTTGGCAACTGGGACTTGGGACAACCACTACCGTCAACCGGTTTACCCCTAGGTGAGCATATTGCATCATTCATTCCCAATTCTAATTGGAATACCGATAGCAACATTGCATCTGGTGGGCAGTTAGAAATAGAATTGCCTATCTTTGATGCCCTGGACGGTCTACTGTTCAAACTCGACCGGTACGGTGAATTTGAATTGGCCTTGCAGCCACTCGGTATTGGTCCGGCGGATTTCTCTGCATCAATATCAATGGACGCATTTGTTCCTGAATCATGGAGTGATGGTCCATCCATCGAACTACGATGTCAAATGGTGGATGATGTTTCAGGATTTTTAGAAGGAGCATCGCTTGTACTCACAAGAAACTCTCCATGGACAATGGCGCTAGAATTACCACAAGCTAAACGCCTGCCAAAATTTACTGCAGACGGAATTGTGTTCACTGAAATTGGGCCAAATTTTAATCTACTTGACGCTACTGAAAGAACGGACTTACTGTCGGCAATTCCAGGTATGCTTTTGGATGCAGGATTACAAGTACTGGTCGAAAGGTTAGTTCTACAAAATGTCGGTTCAGGTGGGGTATTTGCTCCAATACTCACCTCATTGGGACTTGCATCGCATGGTCCAAATGGCTGTCTAACTGCGAATTCTTTGTTGCCACTTCTTGAAGACCCCGTGGCATATCTTTCATCGCATGTTATCACACCCAGTGGATTTAACGTCCCGACACTTCTAACGATCCTTCAATCACTCTCCGAGGCATTCCAATTAACGACAGAAATTACCTCTAATGAAATTATTCACACAACTCCAGAAGGAACAAGTGTTTCTGAGTGGATTCTTGATACAATACAAATTCATCTTGGAACATCAGGTTCGGAATTATTTACACTCACCATCAGTGAACATTCTTCTTTTACCGGGACACTATCGCTTACACTTGGACTACATTCAAGCCAAACTATGTTGGGAACGAATCTATTTTCGGTTAACGGTCAGATTTGCCTGAATTTGGCTGTTGACGGCTCAGTAAACCTCGACGGTAGCACACTCACCGTTGCGGCAAATACCGGGACCATGATTCAAACTCTTCATACCTCATCAGGTACAATAAATACACAACAAGAATTCCTAAACGGATTAATTTCATCCTTTAATGATTCGATTTGCGTTCTTGAATTAACCATTTCTGGAGGTCAGCCAATGTTGAGCCTCGATGTCGACTTTGATTCAACTTCTCCATCGTCACCGTCTTGTTTAGTCGAACTCTATCCGACAGTGAATGGCATCGATTCCCTACTGAAAGAAATTGCCTCGAGTGCCTTTACTGCTGTCTTGCCTGAATTAATCGAGTACGGTATTTCTCAACTCGATGGAATTCAAATTCTTCAAAGTGGCCCAACACTAGGCAATTTGATTCGAGGAATTCTTAGTGATCTCGATGTTTGGGACTCGAGTACCAGCCAAATCAACTTGAATGCTTTTGGAGAACTTTGTTCGCACCCATCAGATTATCTCAAATCTTCAAATCGATTACAACTTCTCGTTGCTCGGGCATCTGCGCTCGTCCTTTCACTCGTCCCACAAAGTTCGTCGCCTTTGCTGATGATTACTCAAAATTCTGATAGTGGAAAAAACTGGACGAGTATTCAACTCAATCAAACCAACACCTGGACATCTGGGTTTATCTTTGACGTAGGAGATAAAAAAATCAGTGGTGATTTGGGATTTTGGCTCTCTTACTCAACCGCTTCTATTACGCCCCAATTGGCCATTGACGGTCATGGTATATCTGCAAATGCGGAGATTGGATATTCACGAGATTCAAGCAATCAGTGGAATTTTGAATCAACATTATCTGCACATTTTACATCTCCAATTCTTTCGACACCATTCCAAATTCAACCGGCACTACGATTTGATTTTATCAACAATCAATTGGGTGTACTCTTGAGTTCTGGCGTCGACACATCGGTTACGAACCAGTCGCAAAGCCCTGCTGAACTCTCTGGCAATTGCTTCTGGATACGTCTCTATCCCACAAATCAGTTTGACTATGGAATTCCAAATCTTGGGGCCATGGCGATAGGTGCTGCAAATACTGCACTCGATTTTATTGAAACAGTCCCTGCTGTTCAAACATTCCTCACCACGCCCCTGTATAATCCCGGCTGGAGCGTAGGATTAGATGAATATAAGAAAAAGTTACGTGACATAACAATACTTGGTGACTGGCTAGTTCACTTTGGAATATGCTCATATAGTTCTTCACCTCTTGGGCCTGACATTGATGATATTGGTTGGAAAGGTACACGAAGTGTCGCGATAGGTGTTGACCCTGCAGCATCAACACTACTCATTAATATTCGAGAAATTGGAGACATCATTGCTCACTATTCAAAAAGCCAAACTGGTGGCAAATTCCCCTACCCAAGTAATTCTCAAAACATATACGATGTTTTCCTAAGAGGGGCAATGGACATGGTCTGTGAGGTTGTCCAAGGTACAACACCGCTTTACCAACGCCAAAACTCTGAGTTTGATTTTAGTATTAATCTCGACGTTCAGGAAGATAATGATGTCGTTGTATTTGGCCTCAATTTTAACTTTGACAAACATATCTCTTTTGATATTGGGGGTTTGAAACTCGAATTATTCACACGTGAACCTTTGGATGGTTCAGAATACGAAACTTGGGATGCAAAATCTCAGGGTGATTTTGCACCAGGCCTTACCCTGCAATTACTGCAATTTAATCGCATACTCACGACTACAGGAAGTCCATTTGATCCGTATTTTAGTCTTGAAATTGGACACCTTGCACTTCGACTCTCGAAAAAAGATAGAAAACCATTACTCGATGGTTTCCTTCTGCTCAATGCAATCACGTTAACAACCTGTGTCGACTTCACCTTCACTGGAACTGCTGCCGTAGAATTCGGCGGAAGAATTGATCTCGACGACTTTGGAATCTCACTCGGTGGTGACGGTTCAACTGACGGTGGTAATGGTATGGCAGCCGGTGTATTGTCCGGCGGAGATGATGGCGAAGAAGCAATTCGTCCCACATTCGACCTTTCTGTATCCAAATATCATCACCAAGCCGTCAAAGTCCATATGCACGGCGCTGCAGAATGTTGGTTCCCAATCAACAAGCAATTTGGACCAGTTAAGATTGCTCAGATTGGTGTCAAGATATATGCCGAGACCTATGATGATGGCTCAGGAAGCACAGATAATGAACCAAGAATCGCCATACTCCTCGATGGAGAAGCAGAAATTGCTGGCTTCCTTGCACAGGTGGATGATTTGTCGGTCTCCATGCCGCTGTTCAAGTTATCAGATGTTAAAGGTGAACGAGGTTCAAACGGATGGAAATACGACATGGCAGGCTGTGCTATTGCATACACTGGTCCTGCATTTGAAATTGCTGGAGCATTACGAAAGACGGTTTTGACCGATGCCGACAATAAACCATATGTTGAGTATCAAGGGCTTTGTACCATCAGTACCAGTACGATGGCAATTTCAGCGATGGGAGCATTTGGTCGTGTTCCTGTATCTGAAGGTGATTCTTATGTCACCTGTTTCGTTATCGCTGCCATTGACTTCCCGATTGGTGGACCGCCGATGTTCTTCGTTACCGGCTTGGCGGGTGGACTTGGGCTAAATCGGCAATTGATCTTGCCTGAGGTGAGCGATGTACCAAACAGTCCGTTCATTCGAGCACTTAGCGGATTTGGCGATGACCCCATGGGAGCCTTGGAATCTATTCGAGAAGCACTTCCTGCCAAGCGTGGAAGCTTGTGGTTTGCAGTTGGAGTGAAATTTAAATCATTCCAAGTTATTGAAACCAAAGCTGTTTTGTTCGTTAAAATTTCTGATGGTTTCACAATCGGAATCCTCGGAACTTCGACGCTTCATTTGCCAACTGAGGCTCTAAACATTGGATATGTAGAACTTGCATTTTTGGCATATTATGACTCTGCCGAAAATTTGCTTTGGGTGCAAGCACAGCTAACCGATGCCTCCTACTTATTTGATAAAAATTGCCGTTTAACCGGCGGTTTTGCTTTGGTAAGTTGGTTCTCACGAGGCGAATTTGTTCTTTCAGTCGGTGGGTATCACCCGAAATTCAAAGCCCCGTCCTACTACCCTGAAGTACCTCGACTCGGAATCAATTGGAAACCAATGTCCAAACTGACTATCAAAGGAGGCGCTTACTTCACTGTGTGCACCTCTGCAGTGATGCTCGGCGGAGGTCTTGAAGCAACTTTCAAGGCCGGTGCACTTAGTGCATCGTTCCGAGCAGGAGTCGATGTCCTGGTCGTTTTCGACCCATTCTACTACAGTTTTGGAATATACATTGGCGTATCTGTTCGATTAAAGACATGGCTGGGTACACTCAAGGCATCCTTAGGTGCTGACTTACAAATTGAAGGTCCCAAAATGCGTGGTACAGCAAAGATCGATGTTGGTTTCATCAGTTTCACGGTGAAATTCGGCCCTAGCAGTGCCACTGATTTCAAAGCGATTGGTTTCGATGAATTTGTCAATAAGCATGTTCTTCAACTTTCTGAGAATCTAGGCACACTCGCCACTCAGTTCAACTCTGAATGCTTTTCAGCCCAAATTCCAGAGGGGCTGGTTCGTTGTGACGATGGAAATGAACGCTCAGGCACTCAAACCGACCCATGGGTTGTGGTTTCCGAGTTTGAATTGTTCAATTCTCACATATTCCCTGCGAGTAGCCATACTGTCAAGGCTGGCACACACGAAATTTCCTCTGCTTGGCGCATGGAAACCGTAGGATTAATCGACGAAATTAAAATGGCACCATGCGGAATTGACCATGGTATCACATCCGACTTCACTCTGAACATAGTTCCGTTAGTTGGTGGTTCAACGGTTAATATTCCAGAAGGAATTTCTGCAATAAACAAGGCCACTCACTTCCCGGAAACCGTTTGGCGATGTGAAATGAAAAACGGTAGGCCAGTCGCACTAAAAAAGCCAAGTGTGCAGCAACCGAAATTTTTGACCGGCGTATCTCTACTTTTCAGAGCGTGTTCTTTCCCAAGAAATTGGATGAACACTACATCTATGGACCAAGTCAAAAAGTCTACATTCATTCATAATTTGCCTCTTCGCAAAGGTAATACTTCCATATCCACTCCAGTATTCGAAGAGTTAGGGCCGAAATTTGTCACAACACCTGTAATTGATACCATTAAGGAGCAAAGAACGCTTCCTGCATCATTACAAGACATACTTGCCATTTCTGGAGATACAGAAAGGATGATGATTAATCAGGAGAAAATACGTTTTAGAGCTGAAGCAACATCCACTCAAGTTGAGCATGATTTTGTCGAACTTGAGAACTTGAACCATGGGGGTATGATGAGATGAATAACCGTCAGGCACGCATCCTTCGAAGGCGTTCTCCACCACGAATCGTAACTCTTGAGGGGGGATTAGGTAGCAACCACCCACTTAAAACTCGCAATCCTCTTAAAATTTCTAGGCCAAGTCTAGAAAAGAAAATCTCTCTCATCCCGAAGCTGCAAGAAATTGTGCCGATTGGGCAACTCAAATCCTCACAAAGTAATTTGTCAAAGGTCACCACTGTTCTTGATTATCCTGACCACTCGAATTTACCGCGAATTAATGTTTCGAGAAAACCAAACTCTGACTTGAAATTTGTAGAAAATCCGAATCCAAAGCCCGTGAAACCCAAGACTGATTTCGTTCGGTTACCGCCACTAGGCTCAGGATATCGCAATCGCTCTGAACGTAATGCTCGTACAAAAGCGATGATCAGTAAGGGTACGTCTATTGAAAGCGGCACCAGGCAAGTATGGGCTTTGCCTCAATCGTACCGGTCCAAGGTTCATACTCATC
>MDTC01040086.1_pt1 | contig 73982 bp, 66 predicted proteins | sample 811181 | NCBI WGS metagenome assembly MDTC01 (sample SAMN05326644, study PRJNA326480) | marine metagenome | isolation source: seawater | place: Pacific Ocean: North | collected 2011
GGCGTTGATCCAATAGCTGTTGAAGATATACAAAGCGTAGTGGTTCAGCTTAAAGAAAAAAATATAGGTGTACTAATTACAGATCATAATGTACATGAAACATTAACTATTACTGACAGAGCTTATCTTTTGTTTGAAGGAAAAATTTTAAGACAAGGAACCGCAGAGGAATTATCACTTGACGAGCAGGTTCGTAATGTCTATTTGGGAAAGAATTTTGAATTAAGAAAATGAAATTTATCTTTTATGTAATGAAAACTCATAAGATTCCATAATTTGATTACATAGTATTTTTTTGCAAGCTTTTTCAACTATTTCTGACGCTTCTTTTTCGTTTTTTGCCTCTATATTTATGGTTATATGCTTCCCGATTCTAACTTCATTTATTTCGGAAAGACCTATGTTTTTCATATTAGAGCTCACTGCTTTACCTTGTGGATCAAGTAATGATTTGAGTGGCATTATATTTATTTCTGCTGTAAATTCCATATTTTATTTTGCGTTATTAATCAATGATAAAATTACATATAAAAATACAATAATAGGTAAAGCGGCAAACTTAAATATGTAAAATAATATTATTGAGATTACAAAAAGTAAAATCCTTAGTGTATTTAATTTATTATTTATTTTTTCTTTTCTTCTAAATTTTAGTGAAAATAAAGGGATTTTAGTTATCAAAAAAAACGGAATTATTAATGTGACAAAAATTAAAAAAAAGACATTATCAAAGATTGTAAATGATAATTTATCCGCAAGAGGAATTGAAGCAAAAAATATAGCCGTTGCGGGTGTTGGTAGACCGATAAATTCATTAATTTGTTTCTTATCAAGATTAAAATTAGCTAATCTGCAAGCAGATAAAATAGGTATGATAATTGCAACACATGAAATCATAGAGTATTCACAAGATATGAAGTTTAACTTTTGATTTATTAAATGAAACATAATAAATCCAGGGGCAACTCCAAATGATACTAGATCTGATAAAGAATCTAACTGTTTGCCAAGTTCACTATTGATTTTCAAAAAACGAGCAAAAAGTCCATCAAAAAAATCAAATATTGCACCATAAAAAATAAAATAAGATGCACTTTGTAAATCTTTTTCAAAAGAACAATAAATAGAAATTAAACCACAAACTAAGTTCAACATAGTTATAGTGTTAGGTATATTTCTAATTATAATGTTCATATCAGCAAAAATATCATAATATTTGTAAAATATTATGACAAGATTATTTTTAGTGGTTTTAAGTGGCTTAAGTTTGGCTTTTTCATGGCCACATATTGGTTTTTTCCCATTTATTTTTTTTGCTTTTGTCCCTTTGTTAATTTTAGAAAATCAAGCTAAAAATAGTAGAGAGATATTTCTTTTCTCTTTTTGCTCTTTTTTCATTTTTAATATTATTACAACTTACTGGGTTTGGTACGCTAGTAACTTTGGTGCTTTATTTGCATTTTTTTTGAATTCCATTTTAATGTCGTTTGTCTTTTGTTTATATTTTCATGTTAAGAGAAAAATTACAAATAAACTAGGTTATTTTTCATTGATTTTTTTATGGATTTCAATGGAATATATGCATTTAAATTGGGATTTATCTTGGCCCTGGTTAACTCTTGGAAATGTTTTTGCAACATTTCCAAAACTTGTTAACTGGTATGAATATACAGGTTTTCTTGGTGGTTCTTTTTGGATTCTTCTAGTTAATTTGCTCATTTTTAAAATCATTCAAAAACACCAGATTAAAACAAATTTTATATTATTATTTTCTTCTATACTACTGCCAATTTCTTTCTCTCTTTATATCAATTACTCATATAGTGAAGATATTAGAAATGAAATTAATGTTTTAGTTGTACAGCCAAATATTGAGCCATACACAGAAAAATTTACTTTGCCTTCAAATGTTCAATTATCTGAATTTATTAAATTGGTGGAACAGAAACTTGATCAAAAAACGGATTTAATTTTAGGGCCTGAAACTGCACTTGCAGGATCACCTATGGATGAAGATAATTTAGAATCTAGTTATCAAGTTAAAGTTTTAAGAAGTTTACAAAAAAAGTATCCAAATTTAAACGTGATTGTTGGAGCAATAACAAAAAAAATCTACACAACAGATTCTGAAATTACTGCAACTGCAAGATTTAAGAATAATGATTACTATGATTTGTACAATTCACTAATTTTAATTCCAAGAAAGGGTAATATCAAATTGTATCATAAGTCTAAGTTAGTGCCAGGAGCAGAAAAAATGCCGTTTCCTGTTTTACTAGATCCAATAGCTAAAATGGTTGTTAATTTAGGGGGCATTAGCGGAACTTTAGGTAATCCAAATTATACTAAACCCTTTATTATAAATGGTCATACTGTTGCTCCATTAATTTGCTATGAAAGTGTTTATGGTGATATGCAGTCTGAAAAATCAGATTTGCTTGTTATTGCAACAAATGATGGTTGGTGGAAAAATACTGCGGGATATAAACAACATTTCGATTATTCTAGACTTAGAGCTATAGAACAAAGAAAGTGGGTAGTTCGATCTGCAAATACAGGCATTTCAGGAATAATTAATACTAAGGGAGAAGCGATTCTCAAAACTAATTGGGATGAATCTATTATATTAAAACACAAAATCAATATCAATAATCATACTACTTTCTATAAAAAGTATGGAGATTATTTAGGTAGAATTTCTATATTTCTATCTTTTATTTTAATAATTTCCACTTTTGTTAAATCTAGAGTTAGAAAGTAGATAAGTATTTAAGCTTTAAATTTTTTTGGTATGGCGCAAACAGGAATTGGGTTCATTTTGTGTTGATTTTTTACATTAAATGTTTTGAAAATTTCTAAAACTTTTTTTTGTCTTTTTGATAAGGATTTAGAATTTCCCTTAAAATTCATAGCCCACTCTAACTCATTATAACTTGCTCCTATTTGATCTTCGTCTGTTCTATTGTTATCCCATAATCCATCAGTTGGAGGAGCGTCAATTATATTGCTTTGTATTTGCATATGCTTTGCTAATTCTTTAACTTCAGATTTTAATAAATCAGCAATAGGGCTTAAATCTACACCTCCATCTCCGTATTTAGTGAAAAAACCAATACCAAAATCCTCTACTTTGTTTCCGGTGCCTAAGACTAAAAGATTAAAATGTTGTGCAAAATAATACAATGTAGTCATCCTTAGTCTTGATCTAGTATTTGCAAGAGCAAGTTCGTTACATTCGTCATTTAATTTTGATTTGAATTTTTTAAAAACTTCAGTTAGTTCAAATTCCAATGAACTAACATTATTAAAGTTTTTTGTCAACCATTTAATATGTTTTTTTGCTCTGTTAACTTGTTTTTTGTCTTGGTATATAGGCATTTCTAAACAGAGTATTTTAAGGCCAGTTTTGGCAGCTAAAGTAGATGTTACTGCAGAATCAATGCCTCCAGATATTCCTATAACAAAACCATCAGTATTTGATTGTTTTGAATAATTTAAAATCCATTTTACTATATGTTCAATTACTAATGATGACTTCATATTATTTGCAAATTTAGTGTAAAACTTTTTAATTTGTAGAATGAAAAAGAGTCTATTTCTTTTTATGTTTTTAATTTTTGTGGGATGTGAAAACCATAAAAAAGAAAATCATCATGTCGATCTACAAGTATATAGATTTGAAAATGAATTCTTTTCTATAAATGACAGTAATTTTTTTCAAAAAACTCAACACTGGGATACAACTTATCAGTCGTTTCTAAAAGGAGCGTTTATTCCATTTTTGCAATCATTTGTTAATAATGTTAGACCCTCAAGTATCAAAGATTCCGTTTTAATAAATGAATTAATGACCTTTGTTAGTCATAGTGATTTTAAAGAAGTTTATGATTCACTTAAATTTCAATTTTCAGATTTTTCAGAAATAGAGAGTTCTTTGGAAGAAGCATTTGGTAGATTTTTTTATTTTTTCCCAAACTCTAACTTAAAACCTCCAAATATTACAACTTTTTTTAGTGGTTTTAATTATGGAGTATTTACATACCCTGGAAAAGATATTAATTCATATCATGTAGGAATAGGTTTAGATTACTTTTTGGGTTCAGGAAGTAAATTCTACTCTACATTAGGATATCCACACTATGAGAGATATAGATTTCAAAAAAAATTTATACCTGTATATGTTATGCAGGTATGGTTTGATATGTGCTATGAAGATAATTTAAATAAGTCAATGATTGGTACTGATTTATTAACTCAAACAATTTATATTGGTAAAAAAATGTATTTTATTGATAAAATGTTACCAAATATTCGAATGCATGATAAGTTAGGTTATTCTGAAAAGCAATTAGAATGGGTAATTAGTAATGAGAAAAATATATGGTCTTATATCATCGAAAATGAGTTACTTTTTTCTAAAGATGAAACAAAATTTAGACAGTTTATTTATGATGGCCCTTTTGTTAAGGGGTTGCCTAAAGAAGCTCCAACAAGATTAATGTATTATATTGGATATAAAATAATAGAAAATTATTCACAACAAAAAAATATTAGCATTAGTGAACTATTTGAAAATAATTTAGAGCCTGAGCTATATTTACAAAACTATAAGCCTGAAAATAATAATATTGTTAAAAAAACTAGTTTTTTTTCAAGTAATTTTTTAAAAATAGTCGTTTTAGTATGTATTTTAGGTTTTTCTTTATTATTAGTTTATTGTTTTAAAAATCTTTATAAAAAAAATGAGAAAAAAAATAGAATTTGAGGTGCAAATTGATGAAAATCATCTTCCAAAAAAAATATCCATAGATACTAGTGATAGTTTTGAAAAAGAAAAAGATTTAAAAGCTTTATTTGTTTCTGCCTGGCAGTCAAAAAAAAAGGAGACACTTAGAATTGATTTGTGGACAAAGGATATGCCTGTAAATGAAATGTTTATCTTTTATCATCAAAGTTTATTAAGTATGGCTCAAAATTTAGAAAAATCTACTGGTCATGAAAAGTTAGCTGGCGCATTGCGCGATTATTGTGAGTTTTTTGCTGAACAAACTCAAATAAAAGCCAAGTAATTTAATTATTAAGATGATTTAAATATTGAATATATTTTGTAATTTCATCAATACCTATTTTTTTTTCTGCAGAGGTTATAAGTATCTTTGGTAATACCTCCCATTCATTTTTCATATGTGATCTATAATGATTAATTTTTTCTTCTATTTTTTGTTTACTTAATTTATCTGCCTTTGTAAATATTATTACAAAGGGTAAACTATTTTGACATAACCATTGCATAAATTTTTGATCAATTTTCTGTGCTTCGAGTCTAATGTCTACTAACACAAAAGTACATATTAGATTATGTCTGTGTTTTAAGTAATCACTTGTCATTTTTTGAAAAATAGCTCGATTTTGTTTAGATGTTTTTGCATAACCATAACCTGGTAGATCTACCAGAAACCAGTTTTTATTAATAAGAAAATGATTTATTAATTGAGTTTTGCCAGGCTTATTTGATGTTTTTGCTAATTTTTTATTATTCGCAATAGCATTAATAAGTGATGATTTACCAACGTTAGATCTACCAATAAATGCATATTCAGGAAAATTGTTTGAAGGGCATTTATTGTAATTTTGATTGCTAACTACAAACTCCGCAGAATTAATTTTCATAAATGAATTTTACTTGAGAAAATCGAGTACTATTTCGCTAAATTGTTTCGGATGCTCCCACATTGGCGCATGTCCACATTTTTCAATCCAATACAAATTTGAGTTTGGTAGTAATTTATGAAATTCTTCGGCAACATGTGGAGGGGTAACCTTATCGTTTGCTCCCCAAATTAGGCATGTAGGAGTTTTAATATTTGGAATTTCACTAGCCATATTATGTCTGATTGCAGACTTGGCATATCCAAGTAGTTTTAAAAGATTCATTCTATTATTTGCTATTTCAAATACTTTATCAACTAATTCGTCAGTTGCAACTTTTGGGTCATAAAAGACTTCTTCTGTTTTTGTTCTTATGTAATTTTTATCTCCTCTTCTAGGCCAAGAGTTTCCCATTGACTCTTCAAACAAACCAGAGCTTCCTGTAAGAATTAAATTGTCAACTTTGGATGGGTAATTTTTAGCAAAAATTAAACCAACATGTCCCCCCATAGAATTACCAATTAATGTTGCGCTTTTTATATTAAGTGTTTTCATAAAATCATTTAGATATTCACTTAATGATTTTACTGATACTTTTAATAAATTTCGTCCTTCAAATAATTTTAAATCTAATCCATAAACTTTGTATTTAGCAGATATAAAATCTACCATCTCTCCAAAATTTTCAACTCCTCCCATTAATCCATGTAAAAGAATTATTGGTTGTTGACCGTTTCCTTCCTCAAGCCATCTAAACTTTCCTTTTTGGTTTACCATTGAGAGTATAAATATTTATTACAAAGAAACGAAAATATTCTTTAATATCGAAAACATCCTACTTAACTCTATAAATTGTTTTAGTGTTAAAAGTTATCAACAAAGTGGTATATAGTGGGAAAAAGTGGTTTTTATGCTTATATTAGCACCCAGATTATAATCAAATGATAAATATTGTTGGAACATATGAGTGTAAAGTAGATTCTAAAGCAAGAATACTTTTGCCTTCTCCTTTAAAAAAGCAGCTACAACATGTACTTAAAGAAGGGTTTGTTATCAAGCGCTCTGTTTTCCAAAATTGTTTGGAGATTTATCCAATGCAAGAATGGAACTTAGTTGTTTCACAAGTTAATAGACTAAATCGCTTTGTTAAAAAAAACAATGAGTTTATTAGGGCTTTTTTAGCTGGATTAAAAGTTATTGATGTAGATAGTTCAGGAAGATTACTAATTCCAAAAGACTTACTTCTTTTTGCAAACTTAAATAAAGAAGTTGTGTTGTCCTCTTCTGTAAATATGATTGAAATATGGGATAAAGAAGATTATGAAATGTCAGTTGCTGAAACCTTACAGGACTTTGATAAATTAACAGAAGATGTTATGGGGATAAACTCAAGCCAAAATATAGATGGAATATCATAAGCCTGTTTTATTAAGAGAAAGTATAGAGGGACTAAATATTAGAGAAAAAGGTGTATATGTAGATGCAACCTTTGGAGGAGGAGGGCACTCAAAGATGATTATAAAAAAATTGAAAGGGGGTAAACTCTTTGCTTTTGATCAAGATTTTGATGCACTAAATAATACTATTGATCATAAGGATTTTAAACTAATACATTCAAATTTTAGATATATCGAAAACTTTTTAAGGATGGAAGGCATAAAAAAAATTGATGGTTTGCTAGCAGACTTAGGTGTTTCATCTCATCAATTTGATACACCTAAAAGAGGATTTTCTTTTAGATTTAGTTCAGATCTTGATATGAGAATGAATTTAAATAATGATTTAACAGCTAAATATATTGTAAATCATTATGGTTTGGAAGATTTATCAAATTTGTTATACAATTATGGTGAATTGCATAATCCTAAAAAAATCGCATGTGCTATAATTGAATTTAGAAAAAATAAGCAAATAAGTACCACAGAAGAACTTGCTGAGATAGTGTCTAAATTATACACAGATAAAATTGCTATTAAATTTTTGGCAAGAGTTTTTCAAGCAATTAGAATTGAAGTTAATGATGAAATTAACTCATTAAAAGAAATGTTATTAAGTGCTCAAAAGTTACTTAATCCAAAAGGAAGAATAGCAATTATTTCATATCATTCATTAGAAGATAGATTGGTAAAAAATTTAATTAAAAAAGGAGATCTAGATGGTAATATAGAAAAAGATTTTTTTGGCAATATTCAAAAAAAATTTATTGAAATTAATACTAGAGTCATTGTACCATCTAAGCAGGAGATAAATATAAATTCCAGAGCTAGAAGCGCGAAATTAAGAATTGCAGAAAAAAAATGACAAGTAATAGACAAAAAAATAAGAGTGTAATAAGTATTTTAAAAGGAGATTTTATTATTGGCGAAACAATTGGTAGTTACACCCCTTTTTTATTGATGTTATTTATATTAGCCCTTCTCAGTATTAGTTCATCTTTTCATTCTGAAAAACTTTTAGAAAAATCAATTAAATTGGAAAAAGAGGTTGAGCATTTATCTCGTATTCATACTGCTCATAAATTGGATTTAATGAAAATCTATAAAAGGTCAAAAGTAGAGGATTTAGTTAAAAATCAAGAAATCAAAACATCAAAAATACCACCTGTAATAATTGAATAATAATGAAAAAAACAAAAGGGATTATTTTACGAGTTATATTATTATATTTATTTGTAATATCTTTTTTTGGTATTGTCATTTATCAGATTATACAAGTTCAGTTTTTTCAAGCTTCTATTAATACTAATAGTCAACCAAGATATGAAATCATTAATGCTCAAAGAGGTAATATTTTATCTGATGACGGGTCCTTACTAGCAACATCGGTCCCTCTTTACGATATTTACATAGATTTTTCAGTTATCAATAATGAAATTTTTGAAGATAATGTAAAAAGTCTTTCCAAACAACTTTCTTCTCTATTTATGGATAAATCTGAAATAGACTATGAAAATTGGCTAAGAATTCAAAAAAACAGTAACGATAATAAATACGTGAAATTTAAGATTCAGGTTAATCAAAATAAATTAGATGCTGTAAAAATGATGCCAATTTTTGAACTTGACCGAAACAAGGGAGGGATAATTATTGAGCCTAGACTTAATCGAAAACATCCATATGGTCAATTAGCATATAGAACTATCGGAAGATTAAGAAAATACAACACGGTTGGTATTGAAAGATCATATGATTTTTTTCTAAAAGGAGAAGATGGTTTACAATTGAAAAAGCTTAAGAAAAAAGGATTATGGATTCCAGAAAAATCTAAATTAAATCGACCTCCCAAATCTGGACATGATATAATTACAACAATTAATATAGATATGCAGGATGTAGCTCAAGAGGCCCTAAAAAAAACTATTATAAATGAAAATGCTAATTGGGGTTGTGTTGTGTTAATGGAAGTTGAAACAGGAGAAGTTAAAGTTATTTCTAATCTTAGTAAGGATTCTGTAGGCAATATAAAAGAGGACTATAATTACGCTATTGGTAGACATATGGCCCCTGGTTCAACTTTTAAGTTAGCTTCAATTATTGCTGGCCTAGAAAATAATAAGTTTGAGTTATCTGATTTAATTGATTTGAACGGAGGAGAAATAAAATATTATGATAGAACTATGAAAGATTCTCCTCATAAATTTGATAAAGTATCAATTGCACAATCATTTATTATTTCTTCAAATGTTGGAGTATCTAAAATTATAAATGATGCTTATAAAAAAAATCCACAGGAATTTATTAATCAAATTAATAAATTAGGATTTAACTCTCCATTAGATCTTGAACTTTTATATCCTTCAGCACTTTACATTCCTAGCCCTAACAAATCTAACTGGTCAGGAGTAACTTTACCATGGATGTCAATAGGATATGAAATGGCAATTTCTCCCCTTCATATGTTGACATTTTATAATGCTATCGCAAATAAGGGCAAGATGATGTTACCTATTTTTACAACATCTATTAGATTACATGGAAAAGATATAATTTACAAACATCCTAAAGTAGTTAAATCAACAATTTGTTCTGAATCAACAATTAACAAAATAATTCCAATGTTAACAGGAGTTGTGGAGGATGGGACTGCAAAAAATATTAAAAATATAGATTATAAAATTGCAGGTAAAACAGGAACAACGGTACTTAATTATGCAAGTAGAAAAAAAGATGAGGATAAGACATATCAAGCCTCTTTTATTGGTTTTTTTCCAGCTGATAAGCCTAAATATTCTTGCATAGTTGTAGTTAATGAACCAAAAAATGGTCAAGTTTATGGTGGAAAAGTAGCAGCTCCTATTTTCAAAGAATTAGCCGATAAGATTTACTCTTCAGATCTTGATTTGCATAAACCTATAAAAGCTAACAGTGTTAGTTTAGATCTGCCTATAGTTAAATCTGGAAATTATTATGATGCAAATTTAGTTCTTGAAAAATTAGGTATGACATTTAATACTTTAAAATCAAACTATTTTATTGCTAAAACTAGTTCAACAAGTATTTTATTGACTGAAAATAATATTATAGATAGTCTAAAAGAAAATAAGATGCCTAACTTAATTGGAATGAATTTGTCTGATGCATTACATCTCTTGTATCAATTTGGATTTTCCACAGAAGTTAATGGTTATGGTAAAATTATTTATTGCCTCGATGCAACTGATAAAAAAATAAATGTTGGGCAGAAAATAACAAAAGGTTCTTTAATTAAAATTCAGTTAGGATAATGTTTTTAAAAGATTTACTTTATAAAGTTAATATTTTACATCTTGTTGGTTCTACTGATATTAATATAGTTGATCTACAATTTGATTCTAGATTAGTAAAAAAAGGTTCTATTTTTTTTGCAATTAAAGGAATTGATCATGACGGTCATATTTTTATAAAAGATGTAATAAAAAAACGGGCTATTGCAGTTGTTGTTGAAGAATTACCCAAAAGTATAAACTCCAATGTAACATACATAAAAGTTTCAGATACAAAAAAAGCTATAGGTATTATGGCTGCTAACTTCTTTAAAAATCCATCTGAAAAAATTAAATTAATTGGAGTAACAGGTACTAATGGTAAAACAACTATTGTTAGCTTATTACATCAGTTATTTTCATTGCTTGGAGAAAATGTTGGTATGCTATCTACTATTGAAAATAAAATTATTGATAAAACAACTAATTCAACACACACCACATCAGATATTTTAACAATAAATTATATGTTAAATAAAATGATTGATCAAGATTGTAAATACTGTTTTATGGAAGTTAGCTCTCATGCATTAGCACAGGGCAGAGTAAATAGTTTAAATTTTGCTGGAGGTATTTTTACTAATCTTACTAGAGACCATTTAGATTATCACAATACATTTTCTGAATATAGAGATGTTAAAAAATCTTTTTTTGATTCTCTAAGCCAGAATGCTTTTTCATTAATCAATATTGACGATAAAAATGGGATTAAAATGTATGAAAATACAAAGTCCATTGTTAAGACTTATGCTTTAAAAAAAATAGCTGACCATAATTGTAAGATTTTAGAAAATGAATTTGAAGGTATGTTGTTAAAAATCGCAAAAACTGAATGCTGGGTTAGATTGGTTGGGGAGTTTAATGCATATAACATTTTATCTGTATATGCAGCTGCACGAGAATTAGGATTTTGTTCAATGAAAATTCTTAGATCTTTAAGTTTGTTAAAACCAGCACAAGGAAGATTTGATGTTATTAGAAGTGAAAATAAAATTACAGGTATTGTCGATTATGCTCATACCGATGATGCCTTGTCTAAAATTCTGAATACGATAAATGATATTAAAAAAAATAGTTCAGAAATAATAACTGTTTTTGGATGTGGGGGAAATCGAGATAGATCAAAACGATCAATTATGACAAAAGTTGCATGTAACAAAAGTAAGCTAGTTGTTATTACATCTGATAATCCAAGATCAGAAAGTTTAGAAGATATTTTTGAAGATATGCAGGAAAAACTAGAAATAAATCAGAAAAAAAAATTACTAGTTATCTCTGATAGAAAGCAAGCTATAAGAACCGCTGTCAAGCTAGCTAAATCAGAAGATATTATTTTGATTGCAGGTAAAGGGCATGAAAAATTTCAGGAAATTAATGGAGAGAAAATACCATTCGATGATATGAATGAATTAAAAAAATCACTTAATATAAACAAAATATAATGTTATACCATTTATTTGAATATTTGAATAATACTTATGAATTGCCAGGCTCAGGATTGTTTAAGTATATTTCATTTCGAGCTGCATTAGCTGTAATAACATCGCTTTTAGTTTCAATGGTTTTTGGAGGTAAGATTATTAAATTAATACAGAGAAAACAAATTGGAGAAGAAGTAAGAAAATTAGGATTATCAGGAGAAGATAATAAAAAAGGAACTCCTACAATGGGGGGACTTATAATATTATCTGCAATATTAATACCAACAGTTTTATTCACAGATTTAAGTAGTATTTACATTCAAATTATGATTTTAACCACTATATGGTTAGGTTTAATTGGTTTTGCCGATGACTATATTAAAGTTTTTAAAAAAAATAAATCAGGCTTGGCTGGAAGATTTAAAATTTTAGGTCAAATTATTATTGGAATTGTTGTTGGATTAGTGATGGTTTTTCACCCTGAGATTGTTATCAAACAAAAAGTAGATAATCAACAAACTACTATAGAAAATAAAATAATTAGTGAATCTTCTATTACTTCTTCATTTCAAAAAAAAGCTGAAAAAACCTCTAAAACAACTATTCCATTTTTTAAAAATAATGAATTTGATTACCATGTGATAACAAGTTGGATGGGTGAGTCTGCAAGTAAGTATGCTTGGATTTTTTTTGTTCTTATAGTTATTATAATTATTACTGCAGTTAGTAACGGAGCAAATTTAACAGATGGTCTTGATGGTCTTGCAACAGGTTCATCTGCTATTATTGGTCTAACTTTAGTTGTTTTTGCTTATGTTTCTGGTAATATTATTGCTGCAGATTACTTAAATATCATGTATATTCCCAATACGGGGGAGCTAGTTGTATATATGTCTGCTTTTGTTGGTGCCTGTGTTGGATTTATGTGGTACAACTCATATCCAGCTCAGGTTTTTATGGGGGATACTGGATCTTTAGCATTGGGAGGGATAATTGCCGTAGTAGCAATATTAATCAGAAAAGAATTATTAATTCCACTTCTATGTGGAATTTTCTTAATTGAAAACTTATCTGTTTTGATTCAGGTAGGTTATTTTAAATATACCAAAAAAAAATATGGTATTGGTAAAAGAGTGTTCAAAATGGCCCCCTTGCATCATCATTTTCAAAAAAAAGGTATTCATGAAAGTAAAATTGTAACAAGATTTTGGATTGTAGGAATAATACTTGCGGTTTTAACATTTGTAACACTTAAGTTAAGATAATGAATAATAGAATTGTTGTTTTAGGAGGAGGTATTAGTGGTATTGGAGCAGCTTTATTAGCTAAGAGAAAAGGTTTTAATATATTTTTATCTGAGAAGGGAAGACTAAGTTCCACAAACAAGAAAATATTAGACGATAATAATATTTCTTGGGAACAGAATAAACACACTGAAGCAAAAATTTTTAATGCTAAAGAGGTTATTAAAAGTCCTGGAATTCCAAATTCATCTGAAATAATTTTAAAATTAAGGTTAGCAAAAATCCCTATAATATCTGAAATCGAATTTGCCTATCGCTATACAAATGCAAAGATTGCAGCTATAACAGGTTCAAATGGAAAAACAACAACAACTTTAATACTTGGCCACATACTTAAAAATGCTGGTTTTAATGTTCTTGTTGCAGGAAACGTTGGTATTGGATTTGCATCTTCTATTGCAGAGAGGGACTATGACTATATTGTATTAGAGTTAAGTAGCTTCCAACTTGATGATATTAATAAGTTTAAATGTGATGTCGCTATTCTTTTAAATATTACTAAGGATCATCTTGATAGATATCAAAATAGTTTCAAAAAATATATCGCATCTAAACTTAAAATTACTAAAAATCAAAAAAAATCAGATATACTAATTTATAATTCTGATGATGTTATGTTAAAAAATATAAATACAGAAGCAAAAAAAATTCCGCTATCATTTTCACATCCACAAAAAAATGGTGGTTTTTTAAAAAAAGAAAAAATAATTATTAATCTAAATAATACAACTATGACTATTCAAGAGTTAGCACTACAAGGTAAACATAATATGTTCAATACTATGGCAGCTGCAATTGCAGCCAGAGTTTTTGAAGTACAGGATTCTGTTATTAGACAGTCCATGTTAGATTTTAAAAATGTTGAACACAGATTGGAATTCGTCCTTACTATTAATGGTATAGATTTTATCAATGACTCCAAAGCTACAAATGTAAATTCAAGTTGGTTTGCATTGGAGAGTATGAAAAAACAAGTTGTGTGGATTGTAGGAGGTGTTGATAAAGGAAATGAATATTCTGATCTTTTTTCAATTGTTAAAGAGAAAGTAAAAGCAATTATTTGTTTAGGTGATAGTAATCAGAATATAATACACTCATTTCAAGGTAAAGTTGAAACAATAGTTCAAGCTTCAAGCATGAAAGAAGCGGTTAATCATTCTTTTAATTTAGCCGAGAAAGGAGAAATTGTTTTATTGTCACCAGCTTGTGCAAGTTTTGATTTGTTTGAAAACTTTGAAGATAGAGGATTGCAGTTTAAAAATGCTGTTCGATCACTTTAAATGAAACCATTTTATAAAAATATAAGATTTAAGGGCGATTTAATTATTTGGCTTACAGTTGCTTTTTTTTCTTTATTTTCTATTATGGTTGTTTACTCAACAGCTGGATTTTTGGATATGATTGATCATTCAATCAAGTTATTTGTTGGAGTAGTGGCTATGTATATTGTTCATCTGATACCTTTTAAATATTTTTCAAAAATAGGTCAAATAGGATATTATGTTTCGTTAGTTCTCCTGTTTTTAGTTTTTTTAATTGGTATATCTGTAAATGGAGCTTCTAGATGGATTGCAATTGCAGGTTTGCAATTTCAACCATCAGATATTGCTAAGTTAACAGTTATACTTTTTGTAGCACGTCAAATTAGTGTTTATAGAAAAAATATTAATAGTTTAAAGGGTTTTATAAAGTATTTATTACTTCCTCTACTTGTTGTATGTGTTTTAGTTCTTCCAAATAACTTTTCAACTGCTTCTCTAGTTTTTTTTAATGGTGTTATTTTGATGTATTTAGGAGGAGTTAGGTTGAGTTATATTGGCAAGTTATTTTTGGTATCTTTTGTAATTGCATTATCAATTTACTCATTAACCAAATACAGTTCATTAGGAGAAAAAATAATGCCTCGTTCAGTAACTTGGGTAAATCGTATTGATTCTTTTTTGGGAGATAAAAATGAAATGATGGGTAAAGACTACCAACAGGTGCAAGCATTAGTTGCTATTCAAAACGGAAAGATTCAAGGATTGGGCCCCGGTAAAAGTAAACAAAGAGGAGTTTTACCTTATTCAGAGTCGGATTTTATTTTTGCAATATTATTGGAAGAATATGGTTTAATAGGGGCGTCATTATTAATTTTGTTTTATTTAATATTACTCTTTAGAGCCATAAAAATATATTTAAAGACAGACAGTATTTTTGGAAGCTTAATTGTTGTTGGATTAGTATTTTCAATTGTATTTCAAGCTTTAGTCAATATGCTTGTTTCGGTATCGATAATGCCAGTTACTGGGCAGACATTACCGTTTATAAGTATGGGAGGGACATCATTAGTTTTTACTTTTATTTCAATAGGTATAGTTTTAAGTGTAAGTAGAGATTCATTAATTGGTAATTATGAATAAAATTAAAATAATTATAAGTGGAGGGGGTACAGGAGGTCATATTTTTCCTGCTTTGGCTATTGCTAATGCAATTGAAAAATATAATAATAATGTAGAATTTTTATTTGTAGGAGCTAAAGACAGAATGGAAATGCAAAAAATACCAGCTGAGGGTTATAAAATTAAAGGATTATGGATTAGTGGTATACAAAGAAAATTTGATTTACGCAATTTTCTGTTTCCTATAAAACTTATAGTAAGTTTATATAATGCAAAAAAAATAGTTAACGACTTTAAACCAGATTTAGCAATAGGTACTGGAGGATATGCTAGTGCTCCATTAATCTACATAGCAGCAAAGCAATCAATACCAACTTTAATTCAAGAGCAAAATTCTTATCCTGGAATTACTAATAGAGTTTTAAGTAAATATGTTAACTGCATTTGTGTAGCATATGATAAAATGGAAAGATTTTTTCCATCAAAAAAAATGATTTTTTCTGGTAATCCAATTCGATCAAATATTTTAAGCTTTGATAAACTTAGAAAAGAAAGTAAGAGTTTTTTTAAGATAAATAATTCAAATGAGACGGTTTTAATTGTAGGTGGTAGCTTAGGAGCACTTTCTATTAATAATGCAATATCCAGTAATTTAAAAAAATTAAAAAACAGTAAGGTCAACATTATATGGCAAACAGGATCTTCTTATTATGAAAAAGCAATTATGTTAGTTAAGGAATATGATATTAAAAATATTCATGTCTTTTCGTTTATAAAAGAAATGGATAAAGCTTATTCATTATCTGACATTATTGTTTCCAGAGCTGGAGCAATGGCAATTGCTGAACTATGTTACGTAAGTAAGCCTGTTATTTTAGTTCCTTCGCCAAATGTTGCTGAAAATCATCAATATAAAAATGCACAATCATTAGTTAATAAGAAAGCAGCTCTAATTGTAGAAGATTTAGAATCTAATCGTAAACTTGTAAGAGTGATTCTAGACTTATTAAATAACAAAGATCTTAGGAACACGCTAGCAAAAAATATAAATAAGTTGTCTGTTGAAAATGCTGCTGACAAAATTGCATCTATTGCGCTAAAATTAATTAAATGAATTTAAATTCTTTAAAATATATTTATTTTTTAGGAGTTGGTGGTATTGGAATGAGTGCCTTAGCGCGTTATTTTAATGTTAAAGGAAAGAAAGTTTTTGGGTATGACAGACATAGATCAGACTTATGTTTTCAGCTAGAAAAAGAAGGTATTAATATAACATATAATATTGATGAACAAAGATTGCCAGAAGAAGTGGTAAATTCTAACACAAAAGAAATTTTAGTTGTTTATACACCCGCAATTACTTCAGATAATACTTTGCTTAATTTCTTTCTAAATAAACAAATTAGTGTCTTAAAAAGAGCAGAGATTTTAGGATTAATTTCCAACAAACTATATACAATAGCAATTGCAGGAACTCATGGAAAAACTACAATATCAACCATGTTAGCACATATTTTAAATTATAACAAAAGAAATATATTAGCTTTTTTAGGTGGTATTAGTTCGAATTATGAAAGTAATTTTTTAATATCTGACAAAGTTGACTTAATGATTGTTGAAGCTGACGAATTTGATAGATCTTTTTTGTATTTAAAGCCTGATATTGCTGTAATAACATCAATTAGTCCTGACCATTTAGATATTTATGATGATAAAAGCGACTTATTTTTAGCGTTTCATCAATTCGCTAGTCAAGTAAAAAATGATGGGCTATTATTAGTTGAAAGTTCAATAGATTATATTTTTCCAACTCCTGCTAATGGATTAAAACTTACATATTCTGCTAAAAGTAAACAGTCTACTATTTTTGTGGAACAAATTCAAAATAAAAATAATAAATATTATTTTAATTTTAAATCAAAGTTAAATAAGAATATAACTCAAAAAGACAGTTTGATAGGTATTAATATGCCTGGATTACATAATATAAGTAATGCTTTGGCAGCATCATTTATAGCATCTTATTTAGGTTTGTCTAAAATTGAAATAGATGATGCTTTTTCAACATTTAAGGGCATTAATAGAAGATTTCAAAAACATATTGATAGTGAAAAGCTTGTATATATCGACGATTATGCACATCATCCTAATGAGGTAAAGGCAACAATTGCAACTGTTAAAGATATTTATCCCTTAAGAAAATTAACAGTTATTTTTCAGCCACATTTATATACTAGAACAAGAGATTTTGCACAAGATTTTGCTGATTCATTTGCACATGTTGATGAACTTATATTATTAGATATTTATGCTGCAAGAGAAAATCCAATTGAAGGTATCACATCAGAAATGTTGTTAAAACTCTGTAGTAACCGTAATAAATTTCTTTGTAAGAAGAAAAATTTATTATCATTTTTAAAGAAAAGTAATCTAGAAATATTATTAACCCTTGGTGCAGGTGATATAGGAGGTTTTGCACAACCAATCAAAAAAATACTGAATTAATGATTAATTTTTTTAAAGTATTAAAGTGGTCTTTATTAATTTCTATTTTGATTTTATTAATAAAATATACTAACAGAAGCACATTAAATCAAAAAATAAAAATCAATCATATATCTATTGAATCAACAGAGGAAAAATTTTTAACTGATCAAAACATACTTAAATATATTAAAAAATTATTTCCAAATTTTGGTAACACCAAAATAAATAGCTTTCAATCAGCAAAGTTGGAGGCGTATCTAATGCTACATCCAGCAATAAAAAATGCAGAAGTTTATTTTGAACAAAATGGTAAAATTGGAATTGTTATTGAACAAAAAAAAGCAGTTGTTAGAATTAAAACTTTAAATGATGATTATTATTTAGATGAGTACGGACAAAAAATGAAGCTATGTGAAAATTATTTTCCTAAACTAATTGTTGCTTCTGGAAATATTAGTCCTGCCAACCACAAGCAAATTTTTGATTTTATTAGATATTTGAGTAAATCTAATTTTTGGAACGCACAGATATGCCAAATATACTTTGCCAAGGAAGATATATTTTTAATACCAAATATTGGAAATCATAAAATTAACATTGGAAATTTCAATAATATTTCGTCTAAATTAGATAACTTATATAAATTTTATACCAAAGCTATTTCTAACAAGGGTTGGCAGACTTACAGTGAAATTAATCTAAAATTTAATAATCAGATTGTATGTATAAAAAGATAAAAAAATGATGAAAACAATCAAAAATGTTCCAGCTGATGCATTTATTGTTGGTCTAGACATTGGAACAACAAAAATTTCCGTCATGATAGGGAAGAAAAATCAAAATGGAAAGTTAGAGATTTTATCTAACGGATGCTCTGTATCGAGTGGTGTCAGTAGAGGGATCGTATCGAATATAGATAAGACGGTAACTTCAATATTAGATGCAATTGATCATGTTAAAAAGCAGTTAGATGTGGATATAAAGGACGTGTTTGTTGGAATTGCAGGACAGCATATCAAAAGCTTACAACATAGGGGAGAAATTGTTCGAGATAATATTGATTTAGAAATCAACAAGCAAGATATTGATAAATTAAAGTCTAATATGTTTAAAATAGTAACTATACCTGGAGAAAAAGTTATACATGTCATTCCTCAGGAATATACTGTTGATGGAGAGGACGGTATTGAAGATCCGGTAGGTATGTCTGGTGTGAAATTAGAAGCTAATTTTCATGTCATTACTGCACAAATTGGAGCAGTCAGAAATATCATTAAATGTGTTAAAAAAGCAGGTCTAAATCCCGTAGATTTAATTTTAGAGCCTTTTGCATCTGCAGTTGCAACATTAGATGATGATGAATTAAGAGAGGGAGTCGCCCTTGTAGATATAGGTGGAGGGACAACAGATGTTGCTATTTTCTTAGGTAACATAATTAGGCATACTGCAGTAATACCTTTTGGAGGTAATATTATAACTAAAGATATCAAATCAGGACTAGAAATTTTAGATAAGCAAGCTGAATTATTGAAAATAAAATTTGGCTCAGTTATGTATACAGACGAGCAAGAAAATGTTGTAGTTGCAATACCTGGTCTTAGAGGAGGCCCACCAAAAGAAATTGCTGTAAAGAATTTATCAGAAATTATAGGAGCAAGATACAATGAAATTATAGATCTTGTATACCATGAAATCAAATCTTCTGGATATGAAAATAAATTAATGACTGGTATTGTTATGACAGGTGGTGGTTCCATGATAAGAAATTTAAAGCAGTTAGTGTCTTATATTACTGGAAAAGACGTAAGAATCGGCTATCCTAATGAACATCTTGGTCCTGAATCTAAGGATTTAGTTGTTAGTCCAATGTATTCTACCGGAGTAGGTTTAGTTTTAAAAGGATTTGAAGAATTAGAAGAAAACTCAAAAATCAATAATATTAATACAAAAAATAAAGAAGTAGATAAAGAATCTTTAATTGATAGAATTAGTAGCTGGTTTATTGAAGACCAGTTAAATTAATAAAAATAAATAAATAAATATGACTGAAATAAATTTAGATATGGAGTTCCAAATGCCAAAAAATCAATCATCTCAAATTAAAGTTATGGGAATTGGTGGTGGCGGTAGTAATGCGGTAAATTATATGTTCGAAAATGGAATAAAAGGTGTAGATTTTGTTATCTGTAATACTGATGCACAAGCTTTAGAGGCAAGTTTAGTTCCTACTAAGATACAACTTGGGATTAATTTAACTGAAGGCTTAGGTGCAGGGGCAAATCCTGATGTAGGTAAACGCGCCGCTGAAGAAAGTTCTGATCGAATTACAGAATTACTAGATTCTAATACAAAAATGTTGTTTATTACTGCAGGAATGGGTGGAGGTACTGGTACAGGTGCAGCACCTATAATTGCTGAAATTGCTAAAGAAAAAAATATATTGACAGTAGGAGTTGTGACAGTCCCTTTTGCAACTGAAGGAGGGTTTAGAAGAAAGTATGCTGATGAAGGAATTCTTGAATTAAAAAAGTATGTAGATACTCTATTAGTTATTGATAATGAAAAATTAATTGAAGTTTACGGAGATCTTACTTTTACATCTGCTTTTGCAAAAGCTAACGAAGTTTTAAATACTGCAACCAAAGGAATTGCTGAAGTTATTTCACAGCATCTTTTAGTTAATATTGATTTAAATGACGCCAGAAAAGTACTAGAAAATAGTGGGACAGCAGTAATGGGTCAAGCAAAAGTAGAAGGTGAAAATAGAGCAATTGAGGCGGTTGTTCAAGCACTAGATTCCCCTCTCTTAAATGATAATGATATTACTGGAGCTAAGCAAGTGTTGCTGAAAATTGTTACTGGAGATGGCGATGGAGAGATAAAAATGTCAGAATTAGCTAAAATTAAAAACAAAATACAGCAAGCAGCAGGTACAAATGTTAATATAATTGAGGGGATAGGTATTGATCCTGATTTAGGATTATCAATTAGCGTTACAGTCATAGCAACCGGTTTTGAGGAGAAAAGGAAACCTAAAAAGAAAACAGTTATTGATTTAAATCAGAATATTGAAAAAATTAATAATTCTAATTTAGAATCTAAAGAAACTAACGATCTATCTTCCGAAAAAGAATTAGGGTATCAAATATCTTTGTTAGAAAACGAAAATGATTTTAATTTAGATAGTAGCGTTAAAAATGACGAAACTAATGAAATCTTAAATGATCAAATTAATAATGAAATTGAGGATGATAATTTTACAAAAAATCAGTCACTTAAAGAAGAATCATCATTTGTGAATAATAAAATTGTACTTGATTTAAGTGATTCAATAGATAATATCGATAATAAAAATTCATTAGATTTAGAAAATTGTATCTCTGAAAATAAAATTAAAAAGGAAGAAAATAATGAAGAAGAGATTTTTAAAGCAGAATCAAAAGATAATGATATTAATATTAAAAAAGATCAAGGACAAATTCAAGATCAAAAAATTGTTTTAAAATTGGATGAGAATGAACAAATACAAAATGAAAATAAAATCGAAACTATTGAAAATCTCGAGATAAATTCTGATGCAATGAAAGTTCAAGCGAGAGAAAGAGAAGAAAGATTAAGAACTATTTCCATGCAGTTAAGAACTCCATCTGGACTAACTTCGTTGGAAGATGTTCCTGCATATAAAAGAAATAATATAGAGCTGACTGATATAAGTCACTCCTCAAAAAGCGAGATTTCATCTTTCATTTTAGATTCTAAAAATGAAAAAAAAACTGAATTAAGGCAAGATAATTCATTTTTGCATGATAATATTGACTAAAAAACCCCCGTTAAATTTTTTAACGAGGGTTTTAAATTTAATTAATATCAAATTTTTTACATCATTCCTGGCATACCCCCTCCCATAGGAGGCATTGCTGGAGCAGGGTTGTCTTCTTTGATTTCTCCAATCACGCACTCTGTTGTTAGTAGCATTCCTGCAACAGATGCTGCGTTTTCAAGTGCTACTCTTACCACTTTTGCGGGATCAATTACACCAGCGTTATATAGATTTTCGTAATTTTCTGTTTTTGCATTAAATCCAAAATCATTTTTACCATCACGAACTTTTGCTACAATGACACTCCCCTCAAGACCAGCATTTTCTACTATTTGTCTTAAGGGTTCTTCAGCGGCTCTTGTTATAATATTAATTCCAGTTTGTTGATCATCATTATCTCCTGAAAGTTTAGCTAGCTTTTCAGTTGCTCTTACTATTGCTACTCCTCCACCAGGAACAATACCTTCTTCTACAGCGGCTCTAGTTGCAGCAAGAGCATCATCAACTCTATCTTTCTTTTCTTTCATTTCTACTTCTGAAGCAGCACCAACGTAGAGAACAGCAACACCACCAGCTAATTTTGCTAATCTTTCTTGAAGTTTTTCTTTATCGTAGTCAGATGAAGTACTTTCAATTTGAGCCTTGATTTGTTCAACCCTAGATTTAATAGTATTACTTTTTCCTGCACCATTAACAATAGTTGTATTATCTTTATCGGATGCTATTTTTTCGCACGTACCAAGCATATCTACTGTAGCATTTTCTAATTTAAAGCCTCTTTCTTCAGAAATTACAGTTCCATTAGTTAATATGGCAATATCTTCTAGTATTTCTTTTCTTCTGTCACCAAATCCAGGTGCTTTAACTGCACACACTTTAAGAGCACCACGTATTTTGTTTACTACTAAAGTTGACAATGCTTCTCCATCAACATCTTCAGCAATAATAAATAGAGGTCTACCAGATTTTGCAGTTTCTTCAAGAATTGGAAGAAGATCTTTCATTGCTGATATTTTTTTGTCATAAATTAGAATATAAGGGTTTTCCATATTTGTTTCCATCTTGTCTGCGTCTGTAATAAAATATGGCGATAAGTATCCTCTATCAAACTGCATTCCCTCAACAACTTCAACATGTGTTTCTGTCCCCTTTGCTTCTTCAACAGTAATAACACCTTCTGTTTTTACTTTTTTCATTGCTTCAGCTATTAGGCTACCAATTACAGGATCATTATTGGCTGATATAGTTCCAACTTGTTCTATTTTTTCATAGGAACTTCCTATTTCTTTTGATTGTGTTTTTATGTCTTTAATTAAAACTTCTACAGCTTTATCAATTCCTCTTTTGACTTCCATTGGGTTAGCTCCAGCTGCAACATTTTTTAATCCAGCAGTGATTATAGCTTGTGCAAGTACTGTTGCCGTTGTAGTACCGTCACCAGCCGCATCATTTGTATTTGAAGCAACTTCTTTGACCATTTGAGCTCCCATATTTTCAATTGTATCTTCTAATTCAATTTCTTTTGCCACTGTAACACCATCTTTTGTAATTTGTGGTCCCCCGAAACTTTTACCTATTACTACATTTCTTCCTTGAGGTCCTAATGTTACTTTAACAGCATTAGCTAAAGCATCTACACCTTTTTTAAGTGCATCTCTTGATTCTGTATCGAATGTTATATTTTTTGCCATTTTTTTTTATTTTAAGATTGCTAAAATTTCAGATTCTTTCATTATAAGGTAGTCTTCTCCTTCGTGTTTTAATTCATTTCCAGCGTATTTTCCATATAGTATGGTGTCACCAGCTTTAACAGTCATAGAGTGATCTTTTGTCCCACTTCCTACTGATACTACTGTACCTTTTTGAGGTTTTTCTTGAGCTGTGTCTGGAATAATTATTCCTGATGCAGTTTTTGTTTCTGCTCCCGCTTGCTTAATTATAACTCTATCTGCAAGTGGTATAATTTTTATTTTTGACATAGTTTTTAATTATTAATTGTTATTATATTACTAAATTTATATATTAGGATATCAGCTACAAATATTATGCCATGGTAAAATAAGGTGTAATTTTGTCATGCAAGATCTTGATTATTAGTAAATTTTGTCATTTCTACTGCGCTGATTGTGACTGATTATTTGTTGCTGGAAGCGTATTTTCAATACCTTTAATTGGATTTGATTTTTTGCTCTTTGAGATAGCTATGTAGTTTGTTGCTAATGATAAAATAATTAAAGCAATAACCAATGTCCATGTTGTTTTTTCTAAAAAATCAGTTGTTTTTTTTGCTCCCATAATCTGATTTCCACCTCCTCCTCCAAAGGCTGAAGATAAACCGCCACCTTTTGGATTTTGAGCTAAAACAATTAATAAAAGAAGAACACAAGTAATGATTATTAAAATAATTAAGAAGTTTGACATTTTATTTTGTTTTTTATTAATTCTATTTGGGCTGCAAAGAAAGTACTTTTTTTTGGATATTTCAAAATTAATTTTTTGTAAGAATCTATTGCCTTTTTATAATGTTGCTGTTCAAAATACACCTTAGCGAGTGTAGGCGTAACTAATTCTGTATTTTCGATTAAACTCTCTTTTGCTGCTTCAGGAGCTTTAAAAAATTTTGTTTTTTCATTGTTTTTTATTGAAATTTTTTGCTCTAGAAACTTATTTATTAGTTTATCAGAGGATCTGTCTTTTCTGTTTATTTTTTGTAAATTATGAATAGATAACCACTCAGAAAAAGAATATGATTCATTATCATTAAATTTAAGTGTAGATGAAATATTTTTTTTCTTTTCAATTGTATTTAAGTTTCTTAAAATTGGCTGTTGTGATTTTTCTAATTTAATAATATTAAATAGAGTTTTTCTATTTATACACATAGCAGCAGCTTTTTTCAAAAAATTGTTGTATCTGATACTTTCTGAAATTAGTAACACTTTAGCTAAGATCAGGTAGCTAGTTTGAAAATAAGGGTACTTTAAAATTAAATTATCAATTTGACTAATTTCTTCTTTATTAAGAATATCTATATTTTTAATGTATGATATGATTTTATGCTTTTTCATTACCAATTAACAAATGCTTTATTAAACGTGTCTTCTGCAAGTTCTTTAGTAATTTCATTTATTAAATCTAATTCTATTTCTGCAAAATTTGTTGCGCTTTCAAAGTCTCTGTATCTACTAAATGTAGTTTTATAATTTAGATTTTCATCCTTTGTATTTATGAAATCAACTTTTAGGTTTATGGTTAGTCTATTTTTCGCTGCAGTTTCATTAGAATTTATCGCAATCGGCTTGATTTCATATTTAGTTATAATAGCTGAAAAATTTAAATCCGCTATACTTTCTTCTAATAAATTAAGATTAGTTTGATTTAAAATAAGATCTTGTAAATTATCTTTAGTTATTTGGCTAAGAGAAGACGGTGAATTTGAGATTTGTGAGTCAATATTGTTTAATGAAAATGATTTTATTTCTTCAGAGATTGAAGCGCCTGAAAATGAATAGATATTACATGAAATAATGGTTAAATAAAAAAATATGCATACAATTTTATGTGTCTTCATAATCCAAATTCTTTTAACTTTCTGTAAAGAGTTCTTTCGGAAATACCAAGTTCAGAAGCTGCATCTTTTCTTTTTCCTTTGTGTTTTAATAATGATTTTTCAATTAGTTTTTTTTCATGCTCAAATAAAGATAAAGATTCTTCTACATCAATTGTTTGAGTTATTTGTTCTTGATCTAGAATAAGATTTTCTTTTTCTTTTTCTTTTTCTTCTTTAAATATTGTTGAGTTTATTGACTGTAAAATTTCATTATTATCTTCTTTTTGAATTAAATCATATGTAACTTTTTTAAGTTCATTTAGATCTTTTTTCATATCAAAAAGAACTTTATATAAAATTTCTCTTTCAGAAAATTCGGACTTTGATTCATCTTGAAATTTTATTATCTGGTTGGTTTCAGCTTTAGGTAATGAACTTAATACTTTGTTTTCAGTTATATGTCTTTCTTTCTCAATTATAGATAATTGAGCTACGAAATTTCTTAGTTGTCTGATATTTCCGGGCCATGGATACTTAAGTAAAACATCTAATGCTCCATCAGATAGTCTTATAGGAGGTGTTTTATATTTTTCTGAGAAATCTCCAGCAAATTTTTTAAATAACAAATTTATATCGTTTCCTCTATTTCTTAATGCAGGAAGGCTAATACTAATCGTATTTAATCTATAATATAAATCTTCTCTAAATTTACCTTTTTTTACAGCTTCAGGCAAATTTAAATTAGTAGCTGCAATAATTCTAACATTAACTTTTTGAGGTTTAGAAGATCCAACTTTTATTATTTCTCCGTTTTCTAGTACTCTTAACAATCTTGCTTGGGATTCGACAGGAAGCTCCCCAACCTCATCTAAAAAAATTGTTCCTTCATTTGCTGCCTCAAAATAACCTTTTCTCTTCTCGTGAGCTCCAGTAAATGACCCTTTTTCATGTCCAAAAAGTTCAGAATCAATAGTTCCTTCAGGAATAGCACCGCAATTAACTGAAATGTAAGGATTGTGCTTTCTGTTACTATTTTGATGTATAATTTTGGGAATATTTTCTTTACCCGTACCGCTTTCACCTATTACTAAAATAGAAATATCGGTTGGAGCAACTTGTAAAGAAACATTTAAAGCAGTTTCTAGTCTAGGACAGTTTCCTATAATTCCAAATCTTGCTTTTGTTTGTTGTAAATTCATTTTTTAACTATTTTTCCTTTAAGAGTAGCAGATGTACAATCTATAATTTTAACCAAAACATATTCTCCAATATTGTAGTTGTTTTTTTTGAAAACTACTGTTGCATTATGAGTTGTTCTTCCATAAAACTCATCATTTGATTTTTTTGAAATTCCTTCAATAAGTACTTTTAATGTCTTACCAATCTTATTTTGCATGTTAATCAAAGAGTGTTGAGTTTGTTTTTCAATTATTTCTACTAGTCTTTTCTGTTTAATATTTTCATTTACATCGTCTTCCATTCTAGCCGCAGGTGTGTTTGGTCTCTCAGAATACTTAAACATATATCCAAAATCATATTTAACATAATCCATTAGAGAAAGAGTATCTTTGTGATCTTTCTCTGTTTCTGAGCAAAATCCAGTAATTATATCCATAGATATTGCACAATCTGGAATTAGTTTTTTGATATTGTCTATTAACTGAATGTACCCTTTTCTATCATACCCTCTTTTCATCAATTTCAAAATTCTTGTGCTACCTGATTGTACGGGCAAATGAATGTAATTACAAATATTTTCATATTTAGCTATTTTTTTAATTACATCAATGGTCATATCTTGTGGGTTTGAAGTTGAGAATCTGACTCTCAATTTAGGACTAATTTGGGCAACTCTCTCCAGCAAATCTGCAAAATTTACACTTTTTTTTCTTGCTTCAATATTTGCTTTTTTAAAGTTCTTTTTTGGCCCTCCTCCATACCATAAATATGAATCTACATTTTGACCAAGTAATGTTATCTCCCTATATCCATCATTAAAAAGTTCTGTGCATTCTTCAATAATACTTTCGGGAGCTCGACTTCTTTCTCTTCCTCTAGTATACGGAACTACACAAAATGTACACATGTTATCACATCCTCTAGTAATTGAAACAAAAGCTGTAACACCATTACTGTTAATTCTAATAGGACTTATATCAGCGTAAGTTTCTTCAAGTGATAACAGCACATTAACAGATTTTTTTTGGTCTTCAACTTGCCTTAAAATGTTTGGGAGGTCTCTATATGCATCAGGCCCTACAACAATATTTACTAGCTTTTCTTCTTCTAAAAATTTTTCTTTTAGTCTTTCAGCCATACATCCTAATACCCCTACAAGCATATTAGGGTTTGATGATTTTTTAATAGAATTGTAAAATTTTAATCTTTTTCTAACAGTTTGTTCTGCTTTTTCTCTAATGGAGCATGTATTAACAAAAACGAGATCAGCATTTGTTATATCATTAGTTGTAGTAAAACCTTCTTTGGAAAGTATTGAAGCAACAATTTCACTATCAGAAAAATTCATTTGACAGCCGTAACTCTCAATGTAAAGTTTTCGCTTGCTTTGCTTTTCACTATTAAGCATAAGCACATCACCTTGATGTTTTTCGATGATTAATTTGTTATTTGGTTGCTTAATTGTTTTCAAAAACTTGATTTTAAAATCGCAAAAATATAAAAAAACTGACAATGTGACAGTTTGATATTGATTTATATTATATATAATATAACAAATTGTCACACATAAAATATTTTAAAATTTCAAAAAACCTATTTAAATTTGCAACAAATTTTAAATTCATGATCATGCCAAGCAATTTAGTTATTGTCGAATCTCCTGCAAAAAAGAAAATTATACAAGGTTTTTTGGGTAAAGATTTTGTTGTTGAATCTAGTATTGGTCATATTAGAGATTTACCTAAGAAAGGAGGTATGGCTATTGACATCAATAATGGTTTTATTCCAACTTATGAGGTTTCAAAAGACAAAGAAAAAGTAGTAAAACAACTAAAAAATGTTGCCAAAAAAGCTAAGACAATCTGGTTAGCAACTGATGAAGATAGAGAAGGTGAAGCAATAGCCTGGCATCTGATCGAAGCTCTAAAGCTGGATGCTAGTAAAACTAAAAGAATTGTTTTCCATGAAATAACCAAAAAAGCAATTTTACATGCTGTAGAAAACCCAAGATTATTGAATAAAAATTTGGTTAATGCTCAACAAGCTAGGCGAGTTTTAGATAGATTAGTAGGATTTGAATTGTCACCGGTACTTTGGAAAAAAGTACAGAGAGGTTTATCAGCTGGTCGTGTTCAGTCTGTTGCGGTCCGTTTAATTGTTGAAAGAGAAAATGAAATTCAAAATTTTATTTCTAAGTCATCATTTAAAATAATTACACAATTTAAAAATACAGAAGGAAGTATAATTAAAGCTGAATTACCACAAAGATTCGATAATTATGAAAGCGCATATGTTTTTATGCAAAAGTGTAGAGATGCTAGCTTCACTGTCAATTCAATTGAAAAAAAGCCTGCAAAAAAGTCTCCTGTACCACCTTTTACAACTTCTACATTACAACAAGAAGCATCAAGAAAGTTAGGATATTCAGTTAGTCAGACTATGATTGTTGCTCAAAAGCTTTACGAAGCAGGATTTATTACATACATGAGAACTGACAGTGTGAATTTGTCAAAAGAGGCTTCTGAAGCCGCTATACAAGAAATTACAACATTGTATGGAGCTGATTATGCCCAAGAAAGATTTTATAGTAGGAAAATTAAGGGCGCTCAAGAGGCACATGAAGCAATTAGGCCCGCTTATATGCACAAAAAAACAATTGATGCAGAGGGTTCACATCAAAAGCTGTATAACCTAATTTGGAAAAGAACAATTTCTTCACAAATGACCGACGCAACTTTTGATCGAACTAACATCAAAATAAGTTTGTCTAACACTGAAGAAAAATTTATTGCCAAGGGTGAAGTAATTACTTTTGAGGGTTTTATGAAAGTATATTTAGAAGGTAAAGACGATGATAATGAAGTAAGAGATGGTGTATTACCTAACATGAAAAATGGTGAAATTTTAAAATTAGTTGAGGCAGTTGCATCTGAACAATTTACTCGTCCTCCTGCAAGATTTGCTGAAGCAAGTTTGGTTAAAAAAATGGAAGAACTGGGTATAGGACGTCCCTCTACTTATGCTTCTACAATTACAACAATTCAAAAAAGAGGTTATGTTGAAAATGAAAGTAAAGACGGGGAAGAGCGTGTCTCAAAGCTGATTACACTTAAGCAAGGAAACATTCAAGAAGCTGAAAAAAAATCTTTAGTTGGAGCTGAGAAAAAGAAACTTTTTCCAACAGATATTGGAATAGTAGTTACTGATTTTTTAAAAGAAAACTTTCAAAATATTATGGAATATAGCTTTACTGCATCAGTAGAAAATGAATTTGATGAGATTGCAGAAGGCAAAAAAGTATGGAATAAAATGATAGCATCATTTTACAAGAAATTTCATTCAAAAGTTAGTGAAGTTGTACAAATAGCTGAAAAAGTTGTTGGTCAGAGAGATTTAGGATTAGATCCTGTAAGTGGAAAAAAAGTAATTGTGAGAATTGGACCATTTGGACCAATGGCTCAAATAGGAGAAAAAGAAGATAACGAAAGTGCACCTAAGCCAAAGTTTGCTTCATTATTAAAAAATCAAAAAATACAGACAATTACACTTAATGAAGCACTTGATTTATTTAAGCTTCCTCGAAAGGTTGGACTTTGGAACGGAAAAGAGATTGTTGCTGCTATTGGAAGATTTGGACCTTATTTAAGATACGATGGAAAATTTACATCAATTAAAAAATCAGATGAGGAGGAACCACTAACAATAACATTGGAAAGGGCAATCGATTTGATAAAAATTAAAATGCAGGCTGATAAAGAAAGGGTTATTTCCTCATTTGATGGAAATCCTTCCATTCAAATTTTAAATGGAAGATATGGTCCCTTCATTCAGTTTAATAATGAGAATAATAAAAAAGTCAATGTCAAGATACCAAAAGACAAAGTCCCAAAAGATCTAACCAAGGAAGATTGTCTAGCTTTATGGGAAAATCATAAAAGTAAAATTAATAAATCTAAGTAAGATGAACCTAAGGTCCTTTTTCAAACCTCACGCATCATCATTTATTCTTCAAAATAAAAATTGGGAAACAACACACATCGGAAGATTTACTCAGATTCATAGTCCAAATTTTTTTCCAAATATTAAAGAATCTAAAATAGCGCTATTTAATGTTCCAGAATACGAAGGATCTCAAAATGAAATGAGTAATGAAAATTGTAAAATCCGCAGTTTTTTATATTCTTTTCATTTTAAGTTCAATTTACAAATTATTGATTTAGGAATTTTAAATATTCAAAAAGAAAGAAAAAATACTTTTGAATCAATTCAAAAGATTTGCGAGTTTCTAATTGAAAAAAATATTATTCCTATAATTATTGGAGGAGGCCATGATATTAGCTATGCTGTCTACAAGGCTTATGCTTCTCAAAATAAATTTATTACAATGACTAATATTGATTCTAAATTTGATATTGGTACAAAAGACGATAATTTAAACTCTTTTTCTCATTTAGGCAAAATAATTGCGCACAAGCCTAGTGCATTATTTCATTTAAATCATTTAGCTTACCAAAGTTATTTTGTTTCTGAACTAGCTGTTGAAATGTTCGATGAAATGTTTTTCGATACCATGAGATTAGGTGATTTAAAGGTAAATATGCATGAGATTGAACCTATAATGAGAAATTCTGATTTTTTGAATTTTGATATATCCTCAATTCAATATCAGTTTGCTTCCGCAAATATCTATTCTTCTCCTAATGGTTTAACTGGAGAAGAGGCTTGTAAAATTATGAGATACGCTGGCTTAAGTGACAAAATCTCTTCATTAGGTCTGTTTGAATATAATCAAAATTTAGATAAAAATGGTCAAACTGCTTTTCTAATTGCAGAAATGATATGGTATTTTCTTGATGGGTATAATTTTAGAAAGAACGAGTTGAATCCAAATATTAATAATTGCACGAAGTTTACAGTAGCTTTTGAAGATGGAAAAAATGAAATTATTTTTTACAGAAGTAATACTTCAGGAAGGTGGTGGATGGGTGTCCCGATAAATATTGACACAAATCAGACTAAAAAAAAATATTTTGTTGCGTGCTCTTATGCGGATTATGAAAAGGCAAACAATGGAGATCTTCCTCAAAGATGGTTAAAAACAATAAATAAGTTCAAATGATGGAAAAGTTTTGAAATCCAGTATTTTAGCTTTTTTTTACTGATTATCAAGATCAAGAAACAAAGCTTTTTTTCCTATTGTATTAAAAATTGTTTATTTTAGCGAAAATTTTTTGTAATTTTAAATATATGAATAAGTTTATACTTATTATCACCTTAAGTGTTTTTTGTCTTATTGATACGTCTGCTCAGCAGGTACCTCAATTCAGTCAAAATATGTTTAATAAACTTGCTAACAATCCAGGTTATGCTGGTAGTAGGGGTTTAGTTGCTACATCTGTACTTCATAGATCACAATGGATGGGCTTTGGAGAAAATAATTCAGCTGGTGCTTCGACTCAAAACTTCAGTATTGATGCAGAAATACCTTTTCTCAAAGGAGGTGTTGGATTGAATATTGTAAAAGATGACCTTGCACAATTTAGTAATTTGGGCTTGCAAGCATCATATGCTTACAGGATTGAATTACCTTCTGCTCAGATTGGAATGGGACTGTCCATTGGAGTTTTTCAAAGTGGTTTGGATGGTAGCTTACTCAACCCCTCCCAGTCAGGAGACCAGGCTATACCTTCTGGTGATGCCAAAGGATCAAATTTAGATTTTGGTACAGGTATATATTTTAACACTCAAGATGTATACATTGGATTTTCCTCTCTTCATTTAACAGAGCCAACTATCGAATGGACCAATGGTCAAGATTATGATTTGGAAAGGCATTATTTTCTAATTGCAGGATATTTTCATGATATCAATAATGTATTGTCATTAAATCCGTCATTATATTTAAAATCTGATGGTGCAACATCACAATTAGATATAAATTCCAACATAGTTTATACCAATCAAAACAATAATCAGATGTGGGGAGGCGTTAGTTACAGACTTGACGAAGGGATAATACTTCTTGCTGGAATGGATATTACAAAAGATTTACGTTTTGGTCTTGGATATGATCTTACTGTTTTAAATTCAATGAGTAACTCTTTGGAAATCATGCTTGGTTATAATTTTAAAATCAAAGCGAATAAATCTTTATCTGGATACAAAAATCCAAGGTTTTTATAATTAATTTTAACTCGCTTACAAGTGATAAAATAATATGAATATGAAAAAAATAATTTTAATGAGTTCTGTAGTAGCTATACTAGTAGCATGTGCAGGATCTGGAAATGGAGAACTAATAGGTGTTCAAGATAGGCCAGTATGGACACCAGAAGACCCATACGGTATGGTTTATATTCCGCAAGGAAGCTTCACTATGGGCCCTTCTGATCAAGATGTTCCATTTGCTAATGTTTCACAAGCTAAAACTGTTTCAGTGGGAGCTTTTTATATGGATGAAACGGAAATAACAAACAATGAATACCGTCAATTTACTAATTGGGTAAGAGATTCAATAATACGTTCCTTTTTAGCTAAGGCAGAACCTGAAAGATTTGCCAAAAAATATGAAGGTGGTGATATGAAAGGGGAGCCAATTACAACCGGAAATGCTGCTGCACCTTATAAAATCGATTGGAATGTTAATCTAAAATTAAAAGACGTAGATTGGGAAACAGAAGGTGTAGGTAATGTGAGAGATTTTCTTATGAGAAATAATGTTTATCTTGGAGATGATCAATTAATTGATGGTATTGCACAATTTAATACCACTTTGTACGTATATTCCTATAGAGTTTTTGATGTTCAAAAGGCTTCAGTCAAAAGTCAAAGGATTAGTAATAACGGCTCTGGAGAAGGATCAGGAAGAAAAGACTTTATTCATACAGTAGAAGTCAATATATTTCCTGATACACTCACGTGGACTCACGATTATTCATATTCTTTTAATGATCCATATACGAAAAACTACTTTTGGCATCCAGCTTTTGATGATTATCCTGTTGTTGGCGTAAATTGGAAACAAGCAAATGCTTTTTCTCATTGGAGAACAAAAATGATGAATCAGTTTAGAAGAAAAAGCAAACAACCAACTTTACCAGATTTCAGACTTCCAACTGAAACTGAGTGGGAATATGCTGCAAGAGGTGGTTATGAATCTAGTCCATACCCTTGGGGGGGACCATACACAAGAAATGTATTAGGATGTTTTCTAGCTAATTTCAAGCCACTAAGAGGAAATTATGTTGATGACGGAGGTCTCAAAACAATAAAAGTTGCGTCTTACAATCCTAACAAGTATGGTCTTTATGACATGTCTGGTAATGTAGCTGAATGGACATCTAATGCATTTGATGAATCTGCTTTTTCATATACTCACGACTTAAATATGGATTATCATTACAATGCGGAAAATTGGGAAGATAGATCACTTGAAGAGGACATCAACGAAGTTATGAAAAGAAAGGTGATTAGAGGTGGTTCATGGAAAGATGTTGCATATTTTGTTCAAAATAGTACACGAACTTTTGAATATCAAGATACATCAAAATCGTATATTGGCTTTAGATGTGTAGTAGATTTCTTAGGAAGAGATAAAAAAGATTTCAATAAAAATTAATAAACTAATTATAAAAAACTAAATATTATGAATATTACAGAGGCTAAATGGTACAAAGCACTAATGCCAAAATTATATGGGTGGGGTGCCGCAGTTGTTATTTTAGGAGCATTATTTAAGATTGAAGGATTCCCAGGAGCATCTTATATGTTGATTGCAGGATTAGGCCTAGAGTCAATTATTTTCTTTTTTTCAGCCTTTGAAAAACAACATGAAGAGCCTGATTGGTCTCTTGTATATCCTGAACTTGCAAATATGGAAGACCCTAATGCTGCAAAAAGACCAGCACAGCAATTAGATGATGCACTTGCAAAAGCCAAGATAGACAATGAGCTCGTTGAGAGTTTAAATGATGGGTTAAAAGCTTTTGGTGAATCTGCTAAACAACTTAACGAAACTGTTTCAGCAGCAGCAGGTATTTCTGAGTATAATGAACAGATACAGGAAGGTATTAAAAATATGAATGCTTTAAACTCATTATATGAATTGCAATTACAAACATCAAATCAGCAAATGGAAGCGACAACTATATTTTTGCAGAATTTGCAAACTTCAGTTGAAGATTCTAAAAAATTTCAAGAACAGGTAAGTTCATTAGCAGATAATTTAGAGAAACTAAATTCAGTATACGCTAATATGTTGAATGCAATGAATCCTAACAAGTAGATTTTTTTATTAACTATTAAAAATTAACACATAAAATAATATGGCCTCAGGTAAATTATCGCCAAGACAAAAAATGATAAATATGATGTATTTAGTGTTAACAGCATTACTAGCTCTGAATGTTTCTAAAGAGGTTTTAAATTCATTTTTTGAAGTTAATAGAGGAATTGAAAATTCAACAGAAAGTTTTGATTTAAAAAATGATGAAACCTATTCTGATTTTGATCGTGCTGTTCAAAATAACCCTGAAAAATTCACAGATGTTAGAGATCAAGCATATTCTATTAAGTCAATTGTAGATGAGTTGTATATGTATGTTCAAGAAATGAAGTATGATTTAGTCAGTGAAGTTGATAAAGGAGTTGTTTATTTAGGTAATTCTCAAGAAATCTTAGATGATAAAGGAAAACCTAAAAAAGAATTAGCTATAAAAGATAAAAAATTTACTGAACTGACAGATAAACAAAAATTGTTACCAATAGCTTATTTGGCTAGAAAAGATAATAGATATGGTTCTTCAGATATTTTTATGCCCAAAACACAAGCTAAAAATAAACACAGAGCAACAATTTTAAAAAATAAGATTGTTGAGTATAGAGATTATGCAATTACATTAGCTGGAGACAATCAAACCTTAATTGACAAAATCAATGTAATATGCGATGTGTCTGATAGAGGATCAGGAAAGAAAAAACAAAGTTGGGAAGTTTATAATTTTTATGATATGCCATCTGTAGGAGCATTAACACTATTATCAAAAATTCAGCTTGATATTAGAAATATTGAAGCAGATTTAATCGATTATTTAAAGAAAAATATAGATTCTAAATCTTTAAAATTTGCAGATGCTATGGGTATTCAAATTCCTGAATCTAATTTTATATTAAGTGGTGATATGTTCAAAGCACAAATATTTGTTACTGCATTTAATAAAGATAGAAATCCAGATGTTTATGTAGGTGAATACGATAGTCTACCAGATGGGTCATATAAAATGAGAGGAAAGGAAGGTGTTGACTATCAAGTTGTGCCTGTGGAGAATGGTAGAGGGATTTATGAAATTAGGACAGGTTCTCAAGGTCCTAAAAAATGGGGAGGTTTGATTTCTATGAAAACAGAAACTGGAACAAAATTTTACCCATTCATGGGTGAATATCTAGTAGCTTCCAAGCAAGGCGTTGCATCACCAACTAATATGAATGTCCTTTTTACAATGGTTAACAACCCTATAAAGGTTGCGGTACCAGGATACCCTGCTTCAGATATTATTGTTTCGTTAGTTGGTGGGTCTTCTCAAGGAACAGTTTCTGCAATTAATAGAAATGAAGGAACGTGGACTGTAAAGCCATCATTTCAAGCTAAAACTCGTAAGAAACAAAGTAAAGAGTTTATTCAAATATCTGTTAGAGATGGTAATACAACAAAACTTATTGATAAAATATCATTTAAGATTTTGGACGTTCCAAAGCCTAGACCAACTGCAAAAAATATTCCCTATGAAAAGAATAATGTAAGTAGAGGGCAGCTTTTGGATGCACAGGCAATGGTGGCGTTTATGGGTGATGATTTTTATTTTGATAGTAAAGAAGTTTCTTTTAGAGTAATTAGTTATGATGTAACTTTTACAAACACTGAAGGGACTTTTACAAGAGAAAATAAAGGAGCATTATTTAACGAAACTGCGAAATCTGCCATTAGAAATACTGCAAATGATGGTATGATTACAATATCAAATATTAAAGTAAAAAGAAAATTAGACGGGGCACCAATAGAGTCATTACCTGAATCAAAATCTTACACAATAACTGGTTAATTTATAAAAGAAATATTATGAAAAATTTAAGTTTATTTTTATTTGGTTTTTTTATTGTGAATTCAGCTTATTCACAAACTGTTGACGAACCAACTATATATGAAATGAATAATGTATACAAAAAAAATCATCACATTGAAAAAAATGTCATTAAGCAGCCACATCTTAGAGAAGCTGATGTAATGTGGTCTAATAAAATTTGGAGAAAATTAGATTTACGTCAAAAGATAAATCATCCGTTTTATTATCCACAAGACAAAGGAGAACAATCAACAGTTGATAGAGATAATTTATTTTCATGTTTGTATCATGCTGCTCTTGGAGAAGGTAACTGGGGCAACGAGGGAGGTGGTCAGCAAATTAGGGCATACGACGCTTTGAATAGCGATGAATTTGTCAAAGAGTTAAGTGCTGAGGAGTTAAGAAATATTGTTGAGGGTACAGTTGGTGATCCGATTCCTGTACTAAATGAATTTGGAGAAGAAACTTATGATGAAAATGGTGAACTTGTAACCAAACCTGGTTCTAGAGAAGCGCCTTTTAGAGCATCTGATATTAAAGAATGGAGGATTAAAGAACAATGGTTTTTTGATAAACAAAGATCAGTTATGGATGTAAGAATAATTGGAATATGTCCTGTAGCTGATGCTAGAGATCCTGTAAGTAAAAAACTTACAGGAGGTAAAACACCTATATGCTGGTTTTATTTCCCTGAAATAACTGATGTTTTGAATAATGCTCAAGTTTTTAATTTATTTAATAATGAAGCAGAAAATAGAACATTTTTAGACATATTCAGAAAACGACAATTTTCTTCTGTAATTTATAAAAGAGGAAATGCATATGACAGAAAAATTTCAGATTATATGATTGGTTTAGACGCATTACTTGAAGCAGAAAGAATTAAAGCAGAAATATTTAATTTGGAACACGATTTGTGGGAATATTAGAAATTAATATTTAATTATTTACAAGCCCCTTTTTTTGGGGCTTTTTTCTTTTATGGAAAAAAATTATAAAATAGGAATTGTTGGTCTTGGTTATGTTGGATTACCTTTGGCGTTAGCTTTTTCTAAGTATTTTAAAGTTGTTGGATTCGATATCAATACTTTGAGGGTTGAGTCATTAAAAAAATCTATAGATACTAATTGTGATCAAAAAAATATTATTAATGATAATATCAACTATTCTTCACAAATTAGTGATTTATCTAAATGTAATATTTATATAGTAACTGTTCCAACTCCTGTTAGCTTAAATAATGTGCCAGATTTATCTATTTTAGAAAAGGCAACCAAAATGATTAGTCCGCTTATTAACAAAAATGATATAATTATATATGAATCAACTGTATATCCTGGTGTAACAGAGGAGATATGTATTCCCAAACTTGAGGAATTTTCTAATATGAAACATAATAAAGACTTTTTCTGTGCATATAGTCCAGAAAGGATTAGTCCTGGAAATGAAAAATATTCATTAGAAAATGTTATTAAAGTAGTTTCTGCATGTAATGAGAAAGTTTTAGACGAAGTGGTTTTGCTTTATGATAAGATAATTGATGCTGGTGTATTTAAAGCTCCTTCTATTAAAGTTGCAGAGGCTTCTAAGGTAATAGAAAATATACAAAGAGATGTTAATATTGCCTTAATGAATGAATTGGCTATGATGTTTGACAAGATGGATATTGAAACATCTCAAGTTTTAGAAACTGCAAAAACTAAATGGAATTTTTTGGATTTTAAGCCTGGGTTAGTTGGGGGTCATTGTATAGGTGTTGATCCGTATTATTTGTTGCATAAATCTATAAAAAGTGGGTATCTACCAAACTTATTGTCTACTTCTAGAGAAATTAATAATAAAATCCCCAAATTTATTGTTAAAAAAACTATTGATATGTTAAATAAATTTGATAAAAATATTAAAGATTCAAATATTTTAATTCTTGGCTATACTTTTAAGGAAAATTGTTCTGATATTAGAAATACAAAGGTAAAGGATATAGTATTGGGTTTAGAATCCTTTCATGCAAAAGTAGATATTTATGACCCTTATCTAAAAAACAATAATAATTTTATTTCAAATCCGTTTTTACTTGAAAAAAAATATGACGCTATATTAGTTGCAGTTGCTCACAACGAATTTTTAAATTATACAAATAATGATTTTAATCAAATATCAAAAGGAAAACTTGTATTTTTGGATATTAAAGGAATATATAAAGAATCAAAATGGAAATTATAATAATAAGAAAAGCATATGACTGAAGAATTAAATTTAAAAGACTTATTTACAAATTTTATTAAGTTTAATATGAGAAATAAAAAAATTATTTTTTTAATTGTTTTATTTGGTGTTTGCTCTGTTATTCTATATCAAAAACTTAAAAAACCATATTATGAAACAAAAGCCATATGTATGTCTGGTATTTCAGAATATGAAAGACAGGAACAAGTAGAAAACTTAAGTCAGCGAACTGCTATAGACTTAATTAATCATTTGCAAATAAATATAGATAATAAAGATTTTGGACAGCTATCAAAAATTTTAGGCGTAAAAAATGATGTTGCTTCTACAATAAAGTTTATTGAAGCAGAACAACTATACCAACAGGATATGGATGAAAAATATTATGCGCTAAATAAATTTGAAATTTCATTAACTGTTTTTGATAATTCAAAAATTTCAGAAATACAAAAAGGTTTGATTTATTATTTTGAAAACAATGATTTTGTTAAATCTTACCATCAAAGCTATATTAAGTCAAATAATAATATTATTAATGATGTAGAACGTGAAATAGAATTATTGGACCAAATAAGATTAGAAGGAGCCCAAAATAGTTTAGATGTAAGTTCTATAAACATTGTGAGTGGTAAAGAAGGAAAAGAATTAAGCAATCAAATAGTAACTTTAAGTCATCATAGAGAAGAAATTAAAATGAAGCAAGACTTACTCAAACCTCTTGTCTATGTTCAAGGTTTTGCAAATGTTGATAAAAAAGAAGATGAAATATTCATTTGGAGTATTCTTGGTGCTTTTGTTAGTTATCTTTTTTCTTTGTTGATTACATTTATTAAAGAAATAATTTAAAATGAAAATTGGTGTAATTGGTTCTGGTTATGTTGGTTTAGTTGCTGCAGCTTGTTTTGCAGAAATGGGTAACTATGTAAAATGCATAGATAATAATAAACAAAAAATAAATAATTTAAAAAAAGGTGTTATTCCTATTTACGAGCCTGGTTTAGCTAACCTCGTAAAAGAAAATCAAGAACGTAAATCACTAGTTTTCAGTACAGATTTAAATGACGCTTTACGTGATTCAGAAATTGTATTTATTGCTGTTGGAACTCCAATGGGAGAGGATGGTTCAGCGGACTTACAATTTGTTTTACAGGTTGCAAGAGAAATTGGAGAGAAAATGTCTAATGATATAATTATTGTCAATAAATCTACTGTTCCTGTAGGTACAGCTGATAAGGTTAGACAAAATATACAAGAAATCGTAGACAAAAGAAATGTAAGTTTTAATTTTGATGTGGTATCAAATCCGGAGTTTCTAAAGGAAGGAGCTGCTATTAATGACTTCATGCATCCTGACAGAGTAGTTGTTGGGGCATCCAATCAGAATTCTATTAGTTTATTAAGAAATTTATACTCTCCATTTACAATTAGTAGTGATAGATTTATTGCTATGGACGTTAAATCTGCAGAAATGACTAAATATGCAGCTAATGCAATGTTAGCTACAAAAATATCTTTCATTAATGAGATAGCAAATATATGTGAAAAAGTTGGTGCAAATGTGAATCAAGTACGCAAGGGAATTGGTAGTGATAAACGCATCGGATATAAATTTATATATCCAGGTTGTGGTTATGGAGGAAGCTGTTTCCCAAAGGATGTTAGAGCTTTAATAAATATTTCAAATTCATTTAAATATGATCCAGTGCTTATTAAATCTGTTGAAAATGTAAATAATAACCAAAAAGAAATTTTATTTTCAAAATTAAATAAACATATTCCAAATCTAAAAAACACAAAAATAGCAGTTTGGGGGTTAGCTTTCAAGCCAGAAACTGACGACATGAGAGAAGCTCCTTCAATAAATTTAATTAGATCAATAAATAGCGCTGGGGGAACAGTGCATGCATATGATCCAAAGGCTACAGAAGAAGCTAAATATTACTTAAAAGGAATGAACGTAACTTATTTTTCTGACAAATATACTGCTTTAAATAAAGTCGACGCTTTAATATTGGTTACGGAATGGAAAGAGTTTAGAAGTCCAGATTTTTCATTAATTAAATCTAAAATGGCAGGTAACTTATTTATTGATGGAAGAAATCAATTTAAAGCAGATGTAATGAATCAACTGGGATTTAAATATTTACAAATTGGTGTTTAATACGCTCAATTATTAATGTTTAAAAAAGATTATATTTCATTAAGTACTTTTATAGATTTTAGCTATATGTTTTTCTCAACTCTTATCAAAAAGGGTTTTGGATTTATAAGAGAGCTGATTCTCGCATTTTTTTTTGGATCATCTACCATATATGCAAATTATTTACTTTTAAGAACTGTTCCAGATTTTATTTCACAAATTACATTAGGAAATGCTTTACAGGCTAATATTATGCCAAAGTTTGTTAAACTTTATGAAAAGTATAAAATTCTAAATTTAAATAATGTATATAATTTCTCTAAAGTTTTTTCACTAAAGTTGTTTGTACTTATTCAATTTTTGCAGGTCTCATTAATATTATTTTTGAGTCCTGAAAATATAATATTATATTTAATAGTTTCGATTATACTTAGTTTTATTTCAAGTTTAAACTTTTTCAACGCAATTTTTATGACAATTTTACAAGCTAAGGGAGACTTTAAAAAATTCTCAATCGCTACTACTTCCAATATATCAATTTCAACTATTTTACTCTATCCTTTAATTTTACTTTTTAATATAATCTCATATTCAACAAGTATTATAGGTGTTGTAATAAGTAGAATTTTAGGAGTATTGAGTCTAGCTTTTCTATATGTTAAGCCTTTAATTAATGAGAAAGGAAAACATAGTGTTTCCTTAACATTCAAAGATTTCAATTTCTCAATATTAATTTTAGGTAATATTACACATATTATCATGTTATTGGGAAGACTTGTTGCTGGACTTGATGGAGGAAACAATATTGTGTTTTATACATATGCAGTAATCATTATAAATATTTTTTTTACTTCTATAGTTGTTAATATTAACACCTTATTATTAAAATTTATTTCTGTAAAAAAAAATATTAATGTTGTGCTAGTGTCTACTTTGTTGACAGCTATTTTAGGTGGATTATTTATTTATTTTGTTTTGTGTTTTAGCAAAGAACTCATCGAGATTATCTTTCAAAGAGGAAGCTTTACTTATAATGATACAATAGCAACATCAAATTATTTAAAAGATTTAAGTTGGAGTTTTATTTTAATTTTTATATCATCTTCATTATTTCAGACTTATTTTACTTTACCTGAAAATTACTTAAAAAGAAATACACCTAAATTAATTTTTCCACTGTTTTTTACAATAATTATTCTATTATGCTTTTTTTTATTAAATGATTACACAGCTAAGTTAAATTCTATAATTATGATTTATAGTCTTTCTTCATTAAGTTTTGTTCTTTCTGTTTTAGCCTTTTTAAAATACTTAAGATATGAAAGTAAATAGTTTTTTTTATAAGATTTTTATCATGCTAGCTTGTGGGATGTTAGCGATTGGTAGATTATATGACGAAAGATTAGAGTTTTTTGAAATTAATATTAGTTTTTTAATGAGTATATCTTTCTTTTTGTTTAGCATTCCATTATTATTTTCAATAAAGAATATTAAAGTATATAATACAAAATCATTGTTTTATTTGTTTTTCTTCATAATATTATTTTTATCTCCTTTATTAGCACTAAATTTTGGCTATAATAGTTTTGGATTACAAAAGTACTTTAGTTTTATACTTATAGTTTTTCCTATAGTTATTATAGTAATTGAAAAGTTTAATAGCAAGGAAATAAAATTTTTTTTTAAAGTTATTTTATATTTTATTGTAGTATTATCTTTTCTAGGTTTATTGGTTGTTGTAAGCTCAAATGAAAGATTAAGTGTTCTGGGAGGTGGACCAATAGTTTTCGCTAGATGGATGAATGTAGGCATAATTATTATATTCTTTTTGCAGAAAAGATTAAGTTTTAAGTTTATTTTTTTGATGTTATTTTTTTTAATATTGTCCCTAGCTGCAGGAAGCAGAGGACCAATACTTTCGTTAATTGTTACTGCCTTATTATATTGTGTATTAAATTTTAAAAAGCTTTTTTTGCCAATAATTGTCTTATTAATTTCAATTGGATTTATAATTACAACTACTCAATTTAAGACCTCATTTCTTAATGCTGGTAAAACAAAACGCTTAATTACTAAAGATAGTAGATCAAAAAATGCCCGTCTTGTTTTTATAAACAGATCTTTTGATTTGATTAAAGTATATCCTCTTGGAGTAGGATTAGGTAATTGGCAGACATATGCTAATAAATTTGATGCTAAACATTTATTAAAACATCAATATCCACATAATCTTATACTTGAAATTTTTGTTGAATTGGGTTTAGTAACGGGAATTTTATTTTTAATTGTTCTAATAAAGCTCATATTTTTCAGCTATAATAGAATGCAGAAATACAATTCACTACAAAATACATTTTTTCCTCTTTTGTTTTATTTACAATTTTATTTAATTTTAAATTCTTTTTTTAGTGGAAGTTTAGTTGATTCAAGATTACTTTTTGTTATTATGGCTATGATTTTAATTTATAATCCTGCTAATTTAAATTTAAATTTTAATGGAAAGTAAGTGGAGAAAGTATCATGGGGCATTGGTGCCAAATTTAGCTCCTCATGAAGATTTGGATTTAACTGAAATAGTACACGAATTGCGTTTACATAATGCCTTTTTTGCAAGATGGGTAACAGATTTTGATACATCCAAAAAAACTGATTTTTGGTATATTATACAAGATCAAGTTATGACTTTGAAAGATTACAGTACAAATACTAGAAATCAGATATCAAAAGGCTTGAAAAAATTCAAAATTAAAAAAATTAACAGAGAGGAAATGTCCTCTAATGCATACATAATTTACAAAAAATCTTCATTAATTTATAACACCAAAAATAAAATATTATCTGAAAAAGTCTTTAATGATTTATTAACACTAAGTTTTGACTATTGGGGTGTTTATAGAGATGATAAATTAATTGGTTTTTCAAAAAATAGAATGTATAAAGACTGCTGTGATTATTCAACTATAAAAATTTTGCCAGAATATGTTAAGGAATATCCCTTTTATGCTCTTTTTTATACTATGAATTTGTATTACCTTAATGAAAAAAAATTGAAATATGTAACGGATGGATCTAGAAGCATATCTCATAAAACAAATATTCAACAATTTCTTTTAACGAAATTTAAGTTTAGGAAAGCTTATTGTAATTTACATATAAAATATAGTTGGAGTTTTGAATTAGTTGTCAAATTATTATTTCCTTTTAGAAAAATATTTAGTTATTTTGATAATTTATTGTTTAGAAATATTTTTTCAGTATTGTTTCAAGAAGAAATTTCAAGAAACTGTAAACAAAAATAGTATGTTAGTGATTTGTAATGGTACTTTTAAGTCTGGATCTTCTTGGTTACACGCTATTATATTAGAGATTTTTAGAGCCAAGAATAAGTCAATAAAAAGTATTCCTGAAAAATATAATCCTAATCTTAATTCTCCAACAAGAATTTTAGAAAAAAAAATATTTGATTTTTTAAAATTTGAGGATTTTATTACGAATCATTATGTAACAAAATCTCATTATTTTAGTAAAAAAGTTTTAAACCAAAATTATTCAGATAATGTTAAGTTTATATTTATTCAAAGAGATATTAAAGATGCAATCGTTTCTCATTATTATCATGTTAAGCAATATCGGTATCCAAATATTAGCTTTGAAAAATATTTTAGATTTATTGGTAAATTTAAGGCATACGAAATTTCTTTATTTAACTTAAGATCCAAAAAATATTTTAAATCAGACTTAATTTTTAGTTATACTGACATTAAAAATGATTTTAATAATACTGTAGTTAATTTATGTAAAGTTTTAGGATTTAAAGATCTTTCAAAAGAAGATATTTTAAAAATTAAAGAGAATACATCTTTATTAAGCATGAGAAATGCGGCAAAAAAAGGTAAGAACAATTATTATCCTGAATTAGGCTATCAGAACTATAAAATGTTTCGTAAAGGATCAGTGGGAGAATGGAAAAAATATTACAATAAGAAAAATTTAAAACTAATAAATCAGATTATTGACTTTAATCCGCCATTATACATAAAAATATTTTATTTTTTTGTTTTTACACTTAGAAGAAAAATTGGTTTTTAATGAATAATTTAGTTTCAATTATTACTCCATCATATAATTGTTCCAATTATATTGATTCGTGTATAAATTCTGTCATAAATCAAACATATACTAATTGGGAAATGTTGATTTTTGACGACTGCTCAACAGATGATTCTTATTCAAAAATTCAATCATTTGCAGATGCTGATAGTAGAATAAAATGTTTTCAAAATAATCAAAATATTGGTGCAGCTCTAACAAGAAATCTTGCGATTAAAAAAGCCAATGGTAAATACATTGCATTTTTAGATGCAGATGACTCATGGGCTGAAGAAAAATTATCTGTACAAATTAAATTTATGCTATCCAACAAAATAGCTTTTTCATTTACCACATACGAAATGGATAATGGTAATGGTTTATCAAAACTTATAAAGGCTCCACAAAAAATGTACTATACTGCGTACTTAAAAAATACAATCATAGGATGCTTAACTGTGGTACTGGACAGAGAAAAAATTGGAGATATTGAAATGCCCAATATTCGATCTTCTCATGATATGGCTTTGTGGCTATCAATTATGAGAAGAGGATATGATGCTTTTGGTTTAGATATTAACTTGGCAAAATATAGAGTTTTATTAAATTCAAATTCATCTAGTAAAATAAAAGCTGCAAAAGATGTTTGGCGAGTATACAGAAGTATTGAAAAGCTTAATTTTGCTTATAGTTTATGGTGTTTCATGAATTATGCAGTGAATGCATTTAAAAAAAGATTATTTTGAAAAGAGTTTGTGACATATTAATTTCTTCTATCGGTCTTATTAGTTTAATCCCTCTATTTGTGATAATAAGTATTATTATAAAGCTTTCATCAAAGGGACCCGTCTTCTTCGTACAAAATAGAGTAGGCAAAAATGGTGATATATTTTCCATGATTAAATTTAGATCTATGACAATTCAACAAGATAATTTAAGTACTGTTTCAATTTATGGCGATTCGAGAATTACTAATTTTGGGTTTTTTTTAAGGAGATATAAGTTGGATGAGTTACCTGAGCTGTTTAATGTACTTAAGGGAGAAATGAGTTTAGTAGGACCTAGACCAGATGTGCCTGGTTACGCAGATAAACTAGTTGGAGAAGCTAAATTAATTTTATTATTAAGACCTGGAATAACAGGTCCCGCTACATTAAAATACGCAAATGAAGAAAAAATTTTAGCTTCATGTGATGATCCAGTTAGGTATAATGATGAGATTATTTATCCAGATAAAGTCAAAATAAATTTAGATTACTATTACAATAATTCAATTTGGATTGACTTTAAGATTATATTTGCTACTATTTTTAGAAAAAACTACTAATTGAAAAACAATAAAAAAATATGGTTATCATCTCCAAATATGGGAGGCGCTGAAATAAAGTATGTTAGTGAGGTTTTTGATAGTAATTGGATTGCTCCTGTTGGTCCATATATAGATAAATTTGAAAATGGGTTATCATTAATTTCAAATAATTATCACTTTGCAGCACTTAGTAGTGGAACAGCTGCTATTCATTTAGCGTTAATTTTATTAAATATTAAATCTGGTGACAATGTGATATGTTCATCATTTACTTTTGCAGCTTCAGCAAATCCGATTAAATATTTAGGAGCAAATCCGATTTTCATCGACAGTGAAGAACAAACATGGAACATGTGTCCAAAGTTACTTGAGTTAGCCATAATTGATAGCATAGAAAAGGGAACTATTCCCAAGGCAATTATATTAGTACACTTGTATGGGATGCCTGCAAAAATTAATGAGATTATAAAAATAGCAAATACATACAGTATACCCGTTATTGAAGATGTTGCTGAGGCCTTAGGCTCAAAATATAATGGTATTCCTTTAGGGACTTTTGGTAAATTTGGTATATATTCATTTAATGGTAATAAAATTATTACTGCCTCTACAGGAGGAGCTTTATTTTCTAATGATAAAAAAATAATAGATAAGGCAAAGAAACTTGCTACTCAAGCAAGGGAGGAAGCTGCTCATTATGAACACATTGATATTGGATATAATTACAGATTGAGTAATATCTGTGCCGCTATAGGATTTGGTCAATTACAGTATTTGACTAAAAGAATAAATAAAAAGCGATATATCTTTAATTTTTATAAAAATAGTTTGTCTGAGATTGATGATATAATTTTTTTAGATGAAAATGATAATATATTCTCAAATTTTTGGTTAACTACCATACTTTTAAAAAAAGGATCTATAATAGATCGCGAATATTTGCGTTTAAGTCTTAGCAAATCTAATATTGAAACGCGTCCATTATGGAAACCAATGCACTTACAACCAGTTTTTAAAGACAGTTGTGCATATGTAAATGGTGTTTCTGAAGATTTGTTTAATAGAGGTTTATGCTTACCATCAGATACTAATATGATAGATGAGGATTTAAATGTTGTAGTGAATAAAATAAAAGAAATTTATGCGACTTAGATTACAAAATCTACAAAGATTTCATAAACAACTAATTATGTTGTTGGTTGATATATTTACTTTAGTATTAGCACTATGGTTAGCTTTTGTTTTAAGATTAGGTGATCCTTTTCCTTTAGATTACATCATCTCTTCATGGTGGATTTTTCTAACTTTACCTTTAATTACAATTTTTTTGTTTATTAAGCTAGGGCTTTATAGAGCTGTTTTGCAATATATTGGAGTCAAGATCATACTAACCACTTTTCAAGCCACTACTATTGCTTGCTTAATAGTTGGGTTTTTTATGATGTTTTTTCGCGAACCTAATCTTCCTAGATCTATTTTTCCAATTTTTTGGTTTATCATTAATATTTTTGTTATTACAACAAGATTTTTGATCAAGGCATATTTATATTCATGGGACAGTTTTATAAGTTCGAGAAAGAAAACTTTAATTTATGGGGCTGGGGATGCTGGTGTTCAACTAGTTGAAAGCTTAAAAAAAAGTTCTATTTATTTCCCCGTTGCATTTATTGATGATGACACTTCAAAACAAGGAACAATAATTAATCATTTGGAAGTGTTCCCCTTTAGTAAAATAAATACACTAATTAAGAATGAAGATGTAAAAGTTTTATTATTTGCAGTTCCTTCTGCTAATATAATAGAAAGAACTCAAATTCTTAAAAAGTTAACAAAGTATCCAATTGAGGTTAAATTATTACCTTCAATTGATAATTTAAGCAATGGTGCAGTTTCAATAGATAATATAAAACATGTTGAAGTTGGTGATATTTTGGGGAGAAATGTAGTTTCACCAAAAAGAGAATTACTTAAAAGAAATATTTCACAAAAAAATATTTTAATTACTGGAGCAGGTGGTAGTATAGGTTCTGAGCTTTCTAGACAAATTATGAAGCTTAATCCTAACAAAGTTATACTAATGGATAATTCCGAGTATAATTTATACAACATACATTTTGAGTTAAGTAGCCTAGAGTATAATTGTGAGATTATACCTTCATTATGTACTGTAACTAATTATCATCAATTAAAACAAATTATTAAAAAAAATAATATACACACAATATATCATGCTGCTGCATATAAACATGTTCCTATGGTAGAAATGAATATTGTTTCAGGAACCTATAATAATGTTATTGGGACATATAATGTTGCTAGAGTAGCTGACGAAGAAAAAGTTGAAAATATGGTTTTAGTTTCAACAGATAAGGCTGTTCGTCCTACAAATGTTATGGGGGCATCAAAAAGAATGTCAGAGCTTATTCTTCAAGCATATTCTGATAAAAGTAAGTGTTGTTTTTCTATGGTCCGATTTGGTAATGTGTTAGACTCAGCAGGATCTGTTGTGCCTCTTTTTAGAAATCAAATTAAAACAGGTGGTCCAGTAACTGTAACACATAGAAATATTACAAGATATTTTATGTCAATTCCTGAAGCTGTAGAATTAGTTTTACAGTCAGGGGCAATGGCAAAGGGTGGAGATGTATTTGTTTTGGATATGGGAGAACCTATTAAAATTATTGATTTAGCTTACAAAATGATTCATTTAAGTGGTTTAAAACCAATAGATAATGAAAACCCTGATGGAGATATTAGAATAGAGTTTACAGGTTTACGCCCTGGTGAGAAACTGTATGAAGAATTATTAATTGGAAGTGATGTAGTACAATCAGAACATTCGAGAATTATGCAAGCAAAAGAAAATAAGCTTTCATATGAAGATGTTATTTACTGTGTTAATATTATTAAGTCTGCCAGAGAAAAGCAGGATGAGGTGGTTGTTAAAGAACTATTGTTAAAATATATTGATGGATATACATCAGAGGAGGATTAAAAAGTATATTTTTACTTTATGAACATAATAGTATTTGGTGCAGGTACTTTTGGTACAGCAATTGCAAAAGCTTTATCCTCAAATAATAAAAATAATGTTTTATTATTTTCTGAAAACCAATCTAAAGTAAATGAAATAAATTCGTTTAATACAAATAAGTCTTGCTTTCCAAACAAGCACTTACCAATTTCTGTTCGAGCAACAAATAATAATGATGATTTGCGTTACGCAGATGTTATTTTTATAGCATACCCATCAAACATAGTTATAGATAAGATTCAAAAATTTTATAAAAAATTTAAAAATAATGTTCTTATTGTAAATCTTTCAAAAGGTCTTTTAGAAGGAGGAACAACAGTTGTAGAATGTATAAAGAAAGAGTTTAAGTTAAAAAACATCGTTACTCTCAAAGGGCCTTCTTTTGCTATTGAGCTAATGGATTATGCAAATACCTTATTAACTTTAGGATATACAACACAAGATCAGCTTAATACAATAAGTGAGATTATTAAAAATAGTGTATTGCATATTGATTTTACTAATGATATTCGAGGTGTAGAAATTCTAAGTTCACTTAAAAATATCTATGCAATATTTTTAGGAATCGTTGATGCCAAATATAATTCATCAAACACTAGATTTATGATATTAACTAAGGCCTTTTCAGAAGTTAGACTAATATTAAAAGAGCTCGGAGGTTGTGAATCAACATTATTTTTATCATGTGGTTTTGGTGATTTATGTTTAACATCATTAAATGATCTAAGTAGAAATAGAACATTAGGATTATTAATTGGAAAAGAGTTTTATAACGAAGATTATAAATCAAATTCAGTAATTCTTGAAGGCCTAAATGCTATAAATATGGTGTATCAATTAGTTGATAGTAAAATTATTGTTGAATTACCTATTTTGGCTAAATTATTTGATTATTTCTCAGGAAAAACAGAAGAAATAGACGTAGCTTTTAAAGACTTTTCTAATGTAAATTCTATTTAAATGAAAAATATTTTAATTGTTTTTGGTACTCGTCCTGAAGCTATAAAAATGGCTCCTGTTGTAAAAGAATTTAAAGATAATATTAATTTTAATACTAAAGTTTGTGTAACAGCACAACATAGAGAAATGCTTGATCAAGTTTTAGAGTTTTTTGATATTAAAGCTGATTATGATTTAGATTTAATGAAACCTAATCAAAATTTACATAATCTTACTGCAGAAATTATTTTAGCATTAAAAACTATTTTAGAGAAATTTCCTGCAGATTTTGTTTTTGTACATGGTGATACAACAACAACTATGGCTTCCAGCATTGCTGCTTTTTATTCAGGAGCTAAAGTCTGTCATGTTGAAGCTGGCTTGAGAACTTATGATAAATATGCGCCTTTTCCGGAGGAGCTAAATAGACAAATTTCAGCTAGAATCGCAGATTATCATTTTGCTCCAACTTTAAAGTCGCAAGAAAATCTTTTAAAAGAAAATATTTCAATTGAAAATATTTTAATTACTGGAAATACAGTGATTGATGCATTATATTATGCTGTAAAAAAAGTTAATTCTATTAATAATAATACAATTGAAAGCTTAAAAAACATGATAAATTTTAAGAAGGATATAGTTTTAGTTACTGGACATAGAAGAGAAAATCACGGAAAAGGTTTTATAAATATTTGTAAAGCCCTTAAAAAAGTTGCTGAGCAAAATAGTGTTCAGATTATTTATCCTGTTCACATGAATCCAAATGTGCAGAAACCGGTAAATGAAATTTTAAAAAATGTAAATAATATATTATTAATTGACCCTTTACCATACGAGGCTTTTCTTTGGTTAATGGAAAAGTCAAAATTAATTATTACAGATAGCGGAGGAATTCAAGAAGAAGCACCCTCTCTTGGAAAGCCAGTTTTAGTAATGCGTGAAACAACTGAAAGACCTGAGGCTGTAGATGCCGGTACTGTAATTCTTGTAGGCACAAATACTCAAAGAATTATACAGGAAGCTAATAATTTGTTACAAAATGATAGTGAATATGAACGAATGAGTAAATTACACAATCCATATGGAGATGGCAAATCAAGTAAAAGAATTTTAAATTTTTTATTAAAGAAATAATATGTCAAATTTTAAATTAGTTATGATGGGTTTGGGGTATATTGGACTTCCAACTGCTGCTGTTGTTGCAAATAGAGGCATTAATGTTTTGGGAGTTGATGTCAATGAATCAGTGGTTAACACTATAAATGAAGGCAAAATACATATTGTAGAACCTGAATTAGATAAATTAGTAAAAGATGTTGTAGAAAAGGGACTTTTACAAGCAAGTTTAACACCAGAGGAAGCTGAAGTATATTTAATTGCTGTTCCAACTCCTTTTAAAAACAATAATAAACCAGATTTAAAGTATGTTGAGTCAGCTACTAGAATGATTTTGCCAAAACTAAAAGAGGGCGATTTATATATTATAGAATCTACTTGTCCGGTTGGAACAACTCAAAAAATGGCCAACATAATTTTTGATGAGCGTCCAGAGCTAAAAGACAAAATAAATATAGCATATTGCCCTGAAAGAGTTTTACCAGGCAAAGTAATTTTTGAGTTAGAAAATAATGATAGAGTAATTGGTGGAATAAATGAAAGTTCTACATTTTTAGCAATGAACTTTTATAAAAAGTTTGTTAAAGGTAAACTACATTCAACTAATGCTAAAACAGCTGAGATGTGTAAATTAGTAGAGAATTCATCGCGAGATGTAAGTATCGCATTTGCAAATGAACTGAGTATAATTTGTGATAAAGCCGATGTTAATGTGTGGGAGTTAATAAATTTAGCAAATAAACATCCAAGAGTAAATATTTTGCAGCCAGGAACAGGAGTCGGAGGACATTGTATTGCTGTTGATCCTTGGTTTATTGTTTCAGATTTTGAGAAGGAAGCTAAAATTATAAGAAATGCTCGAGAAATAAATAATTACAAGACTAATTGGGTGATTGAAAAAATTAAATCTACTGCATTACAATTTGAATTAAACACTAGAAAAAAACCCGTTGTTGCATTAATGGGCATGGCATTTAAAGCTAATATAGACGATTTAAGAGAATCTCCAGCATTACAAGTAGCAGAAACACTTTTGTCTAAGGATTTCTGTGATCTTGTTTTTGTTGAGCCTAATATATTAAAACATGATAAGTATAATTTAACAAAATTATCAGAACTTGATAAAGTCGATATTGTTGCATATTTAGTTGCTCATCAAGAATTCATTGATTTTAAAACCTCAGCATTAGAACTTGATTTTTGTGGTGTTAAAAAAAATAATTTTGAGAAATTTATTTAGAACTTTCAAATCAAGTGAAATATTAAATAAAAGTTCTCATGCACTTTTATTTAAATTAGCAGGTTCTTTTTTCGGTTACCTTTTTCTTATTCTAATCACAAGGCTATATGGCCCTGAATCGTGGGGTATATTTACTATTTGTCTAGCCATCTTAAGTATATCTTCAATGGTTAGTAGAGCGGGTATTGATATTGCAATTATTAAGTTTGTATCCGCCCTAAGTAATAAAATATCTGATATTAAAGGAATATACTCAATTAGCTTGAGGATTATTTTTATTTTTTCTTTTCTTTTTTCACTAATATTATATTTGACCTCTGATTTTATTTCAGATCAAATATTTAAACAAGAAAATTTATCTATATATATTAAGTATCTTTCTTTTGCGGTTATTCCATTCTCAATTTTAAATACTAATGTTAGTACTTTTAGAGGATTAAAAAAAATTAAAGAGTTTGCCTTTTTTCAACATACCTCTATTTACCTATCAGCAATATTTATATTTTTATTAATTAATTTTTTATTAAAAATTTATCATTTTTCTGTACCAATTTTTTCATATTTAATTGCTTTATCTTTAATGATGATGATTACATCATTTCGTATATTTAAAATTTTCAAAAAAGTTATATCTAATTATGCTATTTCTTATAAAACGCTTTTGAAAACATCATATCCAATGATGTTTTCATCTTCTATTTTATTATTAATGGCATGGTCAGATTCTATTATGATAGGAATATTTAAATCTGAATATGATGTTGGTATATACAGCGTTGCATTAAGATTAGCCATGACAACTGGAATTATTTTAGGAGCTGTAAATAGTATATTAGCTCCAAAAATTTCAGAATGTTATAACAATAATAGATTAGATGAATTTAAAAAGTTAATTAAACACTCAACAAAGATCATTTTTTTAACTACACTTCCAGTAATAGTAATAATGTTTTCATTTTCAAAGTTTTTTCTCTCTATTTTTGGTCCGCAGTTTGTTGTTGCTCAGTATACATTAATTATACTTCTGGCTGGTCAGACAGTAAATGCTATGTCTGGTTCTGTAGGTTTTATTTTACAAATGACAGGCAAAGAACGAGTTTATCAATATATTTTATTGGTAGCATTATTTTTTAATATATTGTTAAATATTTTTTTAATTCCAAGATATGGTATAGAAGGAGCAGCGATTGCAAGTGCATTTTCGCTATTATTTTGGAATATTTCTTCAATGTTGTATATTTATTTTAAGTATAATATTGTTACTTTCTTTACATTTAAATAATTATGCAAAAGATTGATTTTTTTATTGCAGGTGTTCAAAAAAGCGCTACCACTTCATTATATGACATATTATCTACTGATAAAAGAATTTATATGCCAGCTGTAAAAGAAAATCCTTATTTTACTAATAGTAATATAAAAGAAGACTTTTTTGTTAATCTATATAGTAAGTACAAATCCGAAGAACTAGTTGGGGGAGCTTATGCTAATGCTATTTTTTTTAAAGATGCTGCTAAAAAATTATTTGATAATAATAGAAAAATTAAAATAATTATAATACTTAGAAATCCAATAGATAGAGCTTATTCAGCATATAATTATTTATATAGTTTAGGAATTGAAAAAGCAAAATCTTTTGAATTAGCTATAGAAAACGAGTCGCAAAATATTTTCTCAAGTTATGTTGATATTGCAAATAAAACATATCTACAGCATGGATATTACTATAGACAAATTATTAATTATTTAAAAATTATACCCTTAAAACAACTTCACTTTATTTTTTTTGATGACTTCATTAACAATCAAAATAAAGTTGTAAAAGATTTATATGAATTTTTAGATTTAAATTATTTAGATGATTATGAATACAAAAAAAGTAATTCTTCTTTTTCAATAAAAAATAAATTACTTCATCATATCCTTTACAATAAAAATATATTAAAAAGTATTTATCATAAAATATTTCCAAAAAAATTTAGATTTTATTTAAATCATACTTTAATTAAAAAGATTGAACATTTAAATAGGTATAATAATAACTATGCCTCAATGAATCCTAAAACAAGAAAAAAACTTCAGACTTATTACTTATCAGAAAATAAAAATTTACAAAATTTTTTAAAAAAAGATCTTAAGCATTGGATGAAATAATGGACATCTTTTCTTACATATCAAGCTGGAATACCGTAATAATTTTATCAATTTTTAATACTTTTTTTATATTTTTTTATGTAAGATTTAATAAATATAATATTATATCTGTTTCAAATTTCTTTTTACTATCGTTTTGGCTATGTTTTTTCTTTGGATTCATTTTATCTTATTTCTATCATTTCTATGTTAATGACGTTGTTCTTGTAGAAAAAATTTTTTATGCACAAATTTTGATTACTCTGTGTCTTTACATTTATTTATTTGTTTTTTTTATTATTGATTATTTACTTCCAAAATTTCGTTTAAAATTATTTGTAATCCCTAACCAAAGATCTTTCATTAAATTATTATCTGTAATTTTATTTTTATCGTCAATTTTTTCAATAGTTTTTTATGTATTCAAGAATGATGGATTTATTCTATTAAAAAGTACAAGTTATGTTGATAGATATCGGAGTAATATGGGTTTAGGTTTTGTTACTCTATTAATAAATATGTATATCCCAGCTCTAGTAATTTATTATTTACTAAAGCCATCTAAGAGTAGATTGTTTTTTGCATTATTCTTATCAATTTCAATTGGAATATTGAGTTATTTAGCAATAGGAGGATATAGGCAAATATTATTTATGGGTGTTTTATCTCTATTGTTTTATAATCTGTATCATCAAGGAATTAGTTTTTTAAGATTTATTTTTTACTCATTTATTGGAGTTTTTGTACTTTTTTATCTTGCATTATTAAGATATAATATAGAGCTTGATGAAAATATGTTAGTTTTATTAATAGGTTTTTCTATTGATAGTTTATCTCCTTTTAAATCGTTCATAAATATTTTTGAATATATTGATGCAACAAAAGATTATCAAAATTTAAAATTATTTTTTGGTCATTTTCAAATAGTAATTCCAAGAGTATTATGGACAAACAAGCCAGAATTAATATTAAATAGTGGCAATTTTTATACGCAAAATATATTAAATTACAAATCTGCTTTAACTATTTCTCCTACAATTGCAGGTGAATTGTACCTAATGCGTGGATTTTTTTCATTAGTTTTAGGTTTTGCTTTTCTAGCAATAATAAATGTTTTTCTTGAAAGAGTCCTGACATATTATAAAGATAATAGTTACATTGCTATTTTACACAATACATTCTTTTTTGTTTGTCTTTTTAATGTTTTCTGGCTAGTTAGAGAAGGACTAGAAGTTTATATTTATAGAACACTTAGAATGTATATTTTATTTTGGTTTTTTATTATTATTACATATATAGTATATGTATTTTTAACTTATAAAAAAGCAACAAAATGAAATTGTTTTTAGTCTCAAATATGTATCCTTCATTATCTAATCCAAATTATGGTATTTTTGTCAAAAATTTTATTAAAAATTTAAATGATAGTTACCAAGTTAAATTTGTTTTATCAATTATAAAAGGCAAAAAAGTCACAATTTTTCATAAATTATTTTTTTATTTAATACATTACTTAGAAATTATTATTAAAGGCGTATTTTGTAATTATGATTTGATTTATCTTCACTATATAAGTCATAGCGCAGCCCCAGTTTTATTTATTAAATTTATGACTAAAAAACCATTAGTGATAAATGCCCATGGCAGTGATGTAATATCAAATAATAAATTTCGTAGACTAAATTTATATTTTATTAAAAAGCTTGTCTCTCATGCAGATGGTATAGTTGTCCCTTCTCTATATTATAAAAAAATAATGTTAAATCAATACGATATTGAAGAAAGTAAATTTTTTATTTCTCCCTCTGGAGGGGTAAATTCGTCTACATTTTATAACATAGATACTAAATCAAATCAATTTACATTAGGATATGTTTCAAGAATAGATCCTGGCAAGGGGTGGGATATATTTTTAAGTGCATTGTATATTTTAAATAAAGAATTTGATATTCATGCTATTATAGTAGGAGACGGTATTGATAAGAAAACTTTTAAAGAGAGAATTAAAAAATATAAGCTCAATAACATAATAAATTATCATGGAATGTTACCTCAAAATGATTTAAATGTAATTTATAATAAGCTAGATCTTTTTATATTCCCAACCATAAGAACTGCTGAGAGTTTGGGTTTAGTTGGACTTGAGGCTATGTCTTGTGGGGTTCCAGTTATTGGATCAGACATAGGTGGCCCATCAGAGTACATAGTTCCAGGATACAATGGTTATAAATTTGAGCCTGGAGATGTTAACGATCTAGTTATGAAAATAAAAAGATTTAAATTGTTGTCAAGTGATATAAAAAAAAAATATGAAAAATAATTGTGTGATAAAATCAAGAGATTATGATACTAAATCTGTCACAAAAAATATTTATGATTATTTAAATAAATTAAGTGAAAAAAATTAAATTTTTAGATATACCAATTGATGCTATTTCGATGAGCGATACTTTAAAACAAATAGAGCTTGCTATTCAGTTTAAAAAACAAATACATCATACAGTTGTAAATGCAGGAAAAATTGTTTTGATGCAACAAGACAAAGCTCTTAAAGATAGTGTTCTAAATGCAGACATAATAAATGCAGATGGACAAGCTGTGGTTTGGGCTTCTAAATTTTTAGGCTTTAGAATTCCTGAACGCGTTGCTGGTATTGATTTAATGCAAAATTTAGTTAAATTATCATATTTAAATAACTATAAATGTTTTTTTCTTGGTGCAAGACAAGAGATTATTTTGAAGGTAATAAAAAATTATAAGCAGAAATTTAATTCAAATATTATTGCAGGTTTTAGAAATGGTTATTTTAATGAAAACGATGAACTGCAAATTGCTAAAGATATTTCTGAAAGTGGTGCTAATATTTTATTTGTTGCAATTTCTTCTCCAAAGAAAGAAATCTTTTTAAATAAATATAAACATCATTTATCTAGTGTTAATTTTATTATGGGTGTTGGAGGAAGTTTTGATGTTGTAGCAGGAAAAGTTAAAAGAGCACCTAAATGGATGCAGAATTTTGGTTTAGAGTGGTTTTATAGATTTTATCAAGAACCAAAAAGAATGTGGAGGAGATATTTGATTGGTAATGTAAAGTTTATTTGGTTAGTAATAAAAGCATATTTAACAAGAAAATAAATTACTATTTTTACTTTATGAATAAAATAGCTTTAATAACAGGAATAACAGGTCAAGATGGCTCTTATCTTGCAGAATTTCTTTTGAATAAAGGGTATAAAGTACATGGAATTAAAAGAAGATCTTCGTCTTTTAATACTGATAGAATTGAACATTTGTATGAGCATCCCCATTTAAAAGATAGGAATTTTATTTTACATTATGGCGATATGACTGACTCTATGAACTTGACAAAAATTATTAAAGAAATAGAGCCAGATGAAATATACAATTTGGCGGCTATGAGCCATGTTCATGTTTCATTTGATTTACCAGAATATGCTGCAAATACTGATGCGCTTGGGGCTCTTAGAATATTAGAGGCTATTCGTTTATTAAACTTAACTCAAAAAACAAAGTTATATCAGGCATCTACGTCAGAGCTTTATGGTAAAGTTAAAGAGTTTCCTCAAAACGAAGAAACACCATTTTACCCTAGAAGCCCATATGGTGTAGCTAAGCTTTATGCATATTGGATTACTGTTAATTACCGCGAAGCATATAATATTTTTGCATCAAATGGAATACTATTTAATCATGAATCACCAGTAAGAGGAGAAACGTTTGTTACTCGAAAAATTACTCGTGCTGCATCAAAAATTGCATTAGGTCTACAAGACAAGTTATATATTGGTAATCTTGATGCACAACGTGATTGGGGTCATGCCAAAGATTATGTTCAGGTTATGTGGATGATTTTACAAGCTGAAAAAGCTGATGATTGGGTAATCGCATCTGGAAGAAAATCATCAGTTAGAGATTTTCTAAAAATTGCATTTTCATGTGTTGGAATTGAATTATCGTTTAAAGGAAAAGGGATTAATGAGCGTGGATTGGTAGCGAGTTGTAATAACCCGAAATACCAGCTTGATATAGGTAGAGAAGTTGTTGTAGTAGACCCTAATTACTTTAGACCTACAGAAGTTGATTTATTAATTGGAGATTCATCTAAAGCTAAAAGAGAGCTTGGATGGGAGCCTAAATATACATTAGAAACAATCATACAAGAAATGATGGATTCAGATTTGAAATTAATGAAAAAAGATCAATATCTGAATGATGGAGGTTTTAATACTAAAAATTATTTTTAATATGATTAGTAAATCATCCAAGATTTATATCGCAGGTCATACAGGTTTGGTTGGCTCCTCAATACTAAAAAAATTTGTAGAAAAAGGCTACAGTAATCTTGTTTATAAAACACATAGTGAATTAGATTTAATTAATCAGCAAAAAGTTATGTGTTTTTTTGAAATGGAAAAGCCAGAATATGTAATTATAGCAGCAGCTAAAGTAGGCGGTATTGAAGCAAATAATACATATAGGGCTGAGTTTATCTATAATAATTTAATGATTCAAACTAATATAATACATGCAGCATATATTAATAATACTAAGAAATTAATCTTTTTAGGAAGTACGTGTGTTTATCCTAAAAATACACCTCAACCCATAAAAGAAGAATATTTATTAACTTCTTCACTAGAGTATACTAATGAGCCATATGCAATTGCAAAAATTGCTGGTATAAAAATGTGTGAAAATTATAATTTGCAATATAATACAGATTTCATTTCTCTAATGCCAACAAATTTATACGGCTTTAATGATAATTTTAATTTAGAAACATCGCATGTTATTCCTGCTTTAATGAGAAAGATCTATTTGGCACATTGTTTACAAAATAACTACTGGAACAAAATAAAGAACGATATAAAGAAATATTCTCTTAATGGTTTAAATAAACACTCTAGTAATGATAAGATAATTTCAGTTTTAAGAACTTATGGCATAACACACGAAGGAGTAGAAGTATGGGGGACAGGTAACCCAACTAGAGATTTTTTATGGTCAGATGATTTAGCAGACGCATGCCTATTTTTATTAAAAAATTATTCAAACTTCAATAAAAAGAAAACAAAACATATTAATTCACATATAAATGTAGGGACAGGAAATGAGATTTCTATTAAAGATTTATGTATTTTAATAAAAGATATAATTAAATTTCAAGGGTTTATAAAATTTAATTGTGCTAAGCCTGATGGCACGATGCGTAAAGTAACAGATGTACAGAAAATTAAAAAAATGGGATGGACATCTAAGACATCCTTACAACAAGGACTAATTAAAATGTATAATTCTTATAAGATTTGATAATATATTTCATATGAAAGGATATTCAAAATATTTTTGGTTTATACATTTTATAGGTGATGTATTTTTTATCAATATCGCTTTTGTGGTAATGTATTATTTTAAATTTGATACAGTTGATTTTTCAGATAAGTATAGATTTTTAATAATTATTTATAACGCCATTTGGATTTTAGTTTGTTTAATGTTAAAATTATATGAGATTAAACAATTAAAAAGATTAGATAGAATATTATTTAACCTTTTTAAGTCATTTATTTTTAATGCTATGATAATGAGTGCTGTATTATTTTCATTGAAAGCATCAGAATTTTCGAGAGAACATCTATATGCTACATATTTAATGTTATTAATACTAATAATTTTTTGGAGATTTATAGCTATTCAATTAATTAAGCTCTACAGAAAATCAGGCTATAATTATAGCAAAATTGTTATTGTTGGTGGTGGAGAGGTTGCAAAGCAATTACATAATTATTTTAATTCTGATGATGTTTTAGGAGTTAAGTTAATGGGTGTTTTTTCTGATACAGAACATACATTTCATGTAAAAGATGGAGTAATTATAGGTACAATTAATAAACTAGAAAAATTTGTTTTAGAAAATTCTATTGATGAGATTTTCTATACTTTGCCCTTAACACACACAAAAAAAATTAAATCACTGGTAGATTTTTGTGATAAACAGATGATTAGATTTAAAATTGTACCTGATTTCAGAGGTTTTATTTTTAAGAGAGTAAATATTGATTTTTTTGATGATGTTCCTGTTATAACTTTAAGAGAAGAACCATTAACTGATTTTATTAATAGGTTTTTAAAAAGAATCTTTGATATATTTTTTTCAAGTTTAGTAATTATTTTTTTTCTAAGTTGGATGTTTCCGATTTTAGCCATAATAATAAAATGTACTTCAAAAGGCCCTATTCTATTTAAACAACTAAGATCAGGTGTAAATAATGAAGAATTTGAGTGTTATAAATTTCGATCTATGACTTATAGCGGTGATGCAAATTCTAAACAAGCTACTGTAGGAGATAGTAGAATAACAAAGATTGGTGCATTTTTAAGAAAAACATCATTAGATGAATTTCCACAGTTTATTAATGTCTTTCTTGGTGATATGTCTGTCGTTGGCCCTAGACCACACATGCTATTACATACCAAAGAGTATTCAGAACTAGTTCGTAAATATATGGTAAGGCAGCTTGTAAAACCAGGCATTACGGGTGTTGCTCAAGTAAGAGGATACAGAGGGGAAACCAAAGAATTGCAAGATATGGAAGGTAGAGTTAGGTTTGATGTTTGGTATATAGAAAATTGGTCATTGTCATTAGATATAAACATTATTTTTCAAACTATTTGGAATATATTAAAAGGTGATGAAAAAGCTTATTAAGGTTTTATTTTGTTTATTTCTTATTAAAAATACTAATTCGCAAGAAACAATATTTAATTCGCAATTAATTTCTGTAAAACATGACTCAATAAAAAAAAATACTATCAATTATAAACCAATTTTGTTTACTGGAGTATCATTAAATAAAAATTATGATAAATCAGATTTGTATTTAGTTGGCATAAAAGTTAATAGTAATATAAATAATAATTTATTTGTAGGGGCCCAATTTGATCATTTAGTTGGAGACTACAATACTAAGATTATAAAATATACAGATTCTTTAGGTTTTGTTCCAGGCTTTGGAAGAAAAAATAATCGAATTCAATTTTATTCACAATATTCTTCAAATAAATTTATTACCTCAGAAGTTGGTTATGGTAAGCATTTTATTGGACAAGGTTATCATTCTTTATTGCTTTCCGATTTGGGAGAATCATATCCTTATGTGAAGTTTATAACTGAATTTGGTAATCTTAAATATTTTAATTTATATACAACTTTTATAAATCCTGACATGAACGATGTCGGCAGAAAAAAGCACTCTACAATTCATTATCTACATTATGATTTGACTAATAATATTAGTCTAGGAATTTTTGAATCAATTTTATGGCAATCAAAAAGTGAAGGTGTATACAAAGGATTTGAATTGGCATATTTAAATCCTGTTATTTTTTATAGACCTGTTGAATTTTCAAAGCACTCAAACAAAGGTAATGCTCTAATGGGGGCAACTTTTTCTTTAAACTATGGAAATTTTGTTTTTTTTAGTCAGTTTTTATTAGATGATTTGAACTTATCTAGACAAAAGGATGCAGATGAATCATATGCATCAGGTTTTTTCCAAAATAAATTTGGATACCAATTAGGTTTTAAAGGTAAAATTAATTCTTTTGATTTTTTATTTGAATTTAATCAAGTTCAGCCTTACACGTATGCTCATAAAACAGTTTTACAAAACTATTCTCACATGAACCAAGCTTTAGCCCATCCTTATGGAGCAAATTTTAAAGAATTTGTTAATGTATTTAAATACAATAATAAAAAGTGGAACTATAAATTAATAGGAAAATATGTTTTGATTGGTTTAGATTCGATTGATACCCATTATGGACAGAATATATTTTTTTCAGATTTTGATGCTAGTACAGGAGGTCAATATTCTTATGGTAATTATAATGGTCAAGGAGTGAAAACCAAAGTGTTGTCTATTGAAACAGAAATAGCATATAAATTAGAATGGTTTACAGTTTTTGGAAATATGTACTTTAGATTACAAAGTTCTGATCTTTTTGAAGAAAATATAGCACTATGTACTATAGGAATAAGAACATTCCTTTTTTCTAAATATAAATACTATTAAATTATTCAAACCCTACTTCATCTCCATTTTTATAAGCAACGATAAAGGTATTATCATATCCTTTATCTCGCATTTGCTTTTGATAGTTTTTTACGTCATCAACGTTATAAAATTTACCTGATAGATAAACAGTTCTTATGTCATCTAAAGGAACTGCGATTACATGTTCTTCTTCAAATAAATATGCAGGTGTATCAAACATCCCAAACGTACCTAAATTAAGTCTAAAAATATGTTTTTCTCCACCTTTTAATAATTGATCCTCTAGGCTATATTTTGATACAAGTTTAAGTCTTGCTTTTTGGAGGTTTTTTGCTAATTTATTTGCTTTTTCATTTTCTCCTTGCTCACGAAATATATAGATCAAATTTTCATATGCAGGTAGATATAATTTATCCTGACTAATTGATTTTTGAAACAATTTAATAGATGTTTTAAGGTTTTCTGCTGGCTTTGGGCTATTCCATTTTCTAGTTTTATTTTTTTTGTCTTCTCTTGCCGACATAAACGCAAACTGATAAAATGAAACAGCCATATTATATGTCCATTTTTGGTTATTGTATAATTTTGAGGTAAGATTTCTTAAGTATTTATTTGCAGTTCCTACGCCTCTTTTTGACTCTGTAACTAAATATGCAATTGCGAGATTTCCTCTAACATAATTTAAACCATCTTCATTTAAATACTTTCTAAGAACTTTTTCAGCATCTTTTAATTGTTTTTGTGCAAGAGTGTAATTGCGATCTTTTAAAGTTTCTGTACCCAAAATAAAATTTTCGATTCCACTCTGCATTTGTGAAGTTTTCTTTTTGTCTAAATCCTTATTATTTAAGAAATCTTTCAATTTGACTTTTCTAATTGGAACAATTTTAGTTATATCTGGTTTTTTGCCATTTTCTTGAGATACATCTTTAACTATTGTTTCTACTTTTTCTTTTTTTGATTTTTTCTTTTTGTTAAAGTATTTTTCTTCTGCACTTATCATCCTATCATTTACTCTATCGGCTTGGCTATCATTTTCCCCATCTCTGTATATTGCTTCTAATGTAACATAAGCCTGAAAGTATGAATAATTTTTTGAAATTATCTTTGATAAAATTTTAGTTGCATCATTAGCTTTTCCAACTTGGTAGTGTGCAATTGCTGCATTATATGCCCAATCCTTTTCATCGTAAATCTTTGGTGTTAATAAACTAAGTAATCTTTCAGCTTCAGCTTTATCTTTTGGGTAACCAGAATTAGAGTATGAAAGAGCCATGTTTAAATAAAGATAATTTAAGCCATCAGCACTAAGTTTAGCTCTTTCATAACGTTTAATAGCTGTTTCAAACTCTGAAATTGCTGATGAGTATTCTTTATTTTTCATGTGTTTAAGTGCATTTTCATAGTGTTCTTTTCCTTTTGCTGCCTGTTGTATGGATCTTTTTGTTAATGTTTTTTGATTTTCGTATTGTGTAATTTTTTCAGAATCTGAAATTGGATTCCAATCAAAAGGCTTTAAATGATCAGTATATGACGTGTCAATTACAGCTAATAAATTGCTATTGAAGCCAATTAAAAGAGCTGTTAGAATTATTATTTTCTTTATCATAATTATATTTTATTTTTTGGCCAAACTATAAAAAATTATTTAAGTATAATCTGATAGTTCAGTATTTTATTGTTTTGTTCTATTTGTATTGTATATATACCTCGGGCTAAATTAGATAAATCTATGTTTCTTGAATTTATATTCAAATTATTTTTTTCAACTTTAAATAGTTGATTACCTAATATGTTGTATACAGATATATTTTTAATTTTCTCACCTATAATTGTAATTATTCCATTTGTTGGATTTGGATAAATCTGAAGGTTATTTTCAATTTCTAAAATATTACTAATATTATAATCTATTGAATATGATGTTTCTTCACATTCACCATTATTGACTACCACATAATATTCTCCTACTGTGTTAGGAGTAAATGTTTCGTTTGTTGCTCCATTAACTATATTTCCATCTGCGCTATACCATTGGTAAGAATTATACCCACTAGTTGCTACAAGGGTAGAGTCTGATATATAAATATTTATTAAAAGCGGGTCAGGTTCACTAACAATTGCATTATTAACAGATGTGCAGTTGTTTAAATCAGTTATAATAACATTATATAAGCCAGCACATAAATTACTTGTTCCGTAGTCCCATGAGTAATTGTATGGAGGTGTTCCCCCAAATGCAGTTACATACACATTTCCATCACAAAAATTATAACAACTTAAACTATCACTACTGGTAATACTATATATTTCACTGGGTGAATTTATTTCAATATTTAAAGAATCTAAACAATTATTACTATCTGAAATTAGTATTGAGTAATTACCGACAGAAAGATTCGAAAATATATTTGAGTTTTGATATGTTAGTCCATTGTTACTAGAAAACATGAATGGAGCCGTCCCTCCACTAATTAAACTTATATTAGTGCTTCCATCATTACCTCCAAAGCATGAAGTGTTTGAAGTAGTGGCAATACTAATAATAGAATCGGGGTTATTAATTGTAAATGATTCAGACATACTACACCCATTTACATCTATAACAGATACAGAATATGTCCCAGCATTTAATGATGTAAAATAGTTGTTTCCTCCAGAAGACCAATTATAAGTGTATGGTTGAGTTCCCCCCCAAACATTAATTACTGCTTGAGTAAAATCATTATAACAATTAATAGAATCTATTATAAGATTAGATACAAAAGGTTGAGGTTGGAAAATATTAAAAGTATCAGTTACAGACGAAATGCCATCATCTAAAGTTAAAATGTATTCTCCATAGCATAAATTTGATATATCTTCACTTGTTGATGTAAATCCATTCGGACCTGTCCAAAAATAAAAATATGTTGAATCCCCACCATTTGCAGTGACATTGATTTCTCCATTGCAAGAATCAAAACAAATTGCATTAGTCGAGCCATCAAGTGTTATGTATAAAGAAGGGGGTTGCATAATGTCTAAAGTGTCATAATGTATGCACGAATTATCATCAGTAATTTCTAAGAAATATATACCTGCACTTAGGTTTGTTAGATCTTCATCAAACGATAAAAAAGTATTATTGTTTGTCCATACAATATTAAAAGGAGATGTTCCACCAGATAAAGTTATATATATAGCCCCATCACTTCCTCCGTAATTATTGACATCTAATAAAGAATCTACTACTACATTTATTTCATCAGGTTCGATTAGACTAATAGTTACATTTTCATTACATCCATTTTGGTCAGTAATGCTAAGGTTGTAACTTCCATCACAAATTCCTGTAATGGTATCGGTTGTATCTCCAGTATTCCATTGTAAATTATATGGTAATACCCCTCCATTTATACTACTATATATTTCTCCATTGCAGTCTCCGTAGCAATCCAGCTGTGTTGATGTTAGTGATCCGTTCAAGGTGTCTGGTTCATATAGAGTGATACTAACAGAGGTAGAACATCCATTGAAATCTATAATGGAGTCCATATAGTTTCCTGCTACTAAATTTGTTATGTTATAAGAGTTTTGTGTTATGCCATTGAGATAATGATTAAATGGTGCTGTTCCGCCATTAACTTGAATATTTATCTCTCCACTATTTTCTCCTGCACAATCAATTTCAAACCCTGAAAAATTTGATGTTGTATATGTGATAAATAAACTGTCAGGTTCTATTATAGTAATTGTGTCATATATTGTACACCCATTTAAATCAGTTACACTGTATGGATAAATTCCTGCTGGTATTCCATTTGGTGCAACTACTGATGTTTCAAATTGAGCTATTGGATTAAATAATATATTTGTTAGTCCTTGCCAACCGAGTATGTAATTTGTGTCACCAGGAACACTACCTGTTGTTCCTCCAAAGAAGTTAACAATTGCACTCCCATCATTTGCATTAAAACAACTTACATCTGTTTTGGTATATGTGGAGGTTAACTCATCAGGTTGAGATAATATTATACTTTCAGTAGCTGAACATCCAAGACCATCAATTATATTTAAGCTATAAGTGCCAGCAGAAAGATTTGAAATAGAAGTTGCTGTTTGTCCGTTTGACCATGAATAAATTAATTGACCAACACCACCCGTTGTTGTAGAAGATATACTACCACTATTATCTGCATAACAATTTAAATTCTCTCCATTATATAAAGGAGAACTTAAGCTAATACTTAATAAAGATACATAGTTATCTATTACTGCAGTGTCAGTTAAAATACAACCATTGGAGTCTGAAATAACAACAATATAGGTTCCAGCAGATAAATTAACCAAATCCTCATTTGTTGAGCCATTATTCCATGTATATGATATTTGTCCTGTACCACCACCTACATTTAAATCAATTGCTCCATCATCTATTATACAATTTGTAATATTTATTGATGATATTGTTGATGTTAATTCTATAGGTTCTAAAATAATAATAGAGTCGTTTACAGTACATCCATTACTATCTATGATAGTATAGGAGTAAATGCCAGGCCCTAAATTATTTGGAGTAATTCCATTAGCCCAAATTTCGTTATATGGGCTTATACCACCACTGATACTTAAATTAACTGATGCATTATTATCTCCAAAGCATAAAAGAGGATTTATATTTTCAGTGATATTTAATGAGTCGGGCTCGTCTATTGATATTGAAATTGTGTCTGTACATTGTTGCCAATTTTGATCAGTAATAATACAATCATAGTTTCCAGGGCCTAAATTTGTAACATTATTTGTTGTATCTCCATTACTCCAGTTATATATATATTGACCGCTTCCATTTTGAACTGATACTATTGCGGCACTTCCTGTATTTGAGTTATAACAATTTGAATTGGTACTGTAGAAACTATCAACTTCAAAAATAGAACAATCAATAAGGCTTAAAAAAGAGGAGTCCATAGCTAAATTTTGAACAAAAACTCCTGATGAATCTAAAAGTTGAGTGCTCCAGCTTGCTGAGTATAGTCCATAATTAGCGCTGGGCTTAAATCGTACTTTTATGATGATTTGTTGACTAGTTCCTTGGTTTAATATTATTCCTGTACTATCTCCTCCAATGCTCCAGTAGCCAACAGCATTTCCATTGGCGTCAATGTAATAAGGTATAATTGGCCAATTTCCAGTAAATGGATTGTACCATTTTAAGTTAAAATCCGTTGCCCCTATTGGTGAGCTTTCATGAGAAACATCAAATTCAGGTCTTACTCTAATATCACAATTACTATTGTTGGTTATTGTTAGCGTATCATAAGACCATATCCAAGGACCATAAACTGGATCTGGTTCAAATCCAGTTAAGGATTGACTGACGTTAATATTGCATGGTGTAACATTTACTAATGTTTGCCCAAAGCATGAATTAATAACTAAAGAAAAAAATAATATTTTATAAAGTATCTGTTTCATTTGAAATTTAACTCATGTAATTTGCTATGCAAATATACGAAATTCATCTTTAAGGCATAAGATGCAATAATGTTGATGCCTTTATTATTTTTTTATTTTAACTTTGTGTGACTTAACTATTTACTTTTTATGAAAACAAGTTTTCTATCTTTCTTTATTTTTTTTTCTGTAAATTCATTTTCACAAATCACTGTTTATGATAATGACCTGGTTGATGTAGGCGATCTAATTATAAAAGCATTTGATCCTAATGCTAATGTGTCTCTTGGAACAACTGGACCTAATCAATACTGGGACTTTGGATCATTACAATTTCCAAGTTTTGATAATCTTTTTTTTGTAGAGCCTAGCGTTACAAGTAGTGGTTCTCTGTATAATAATGTTAATTTAGCAATGGAGCAAGGAACTTCTGTGAGTTATTTTAATAAAGTACCTTCGGGAATGTATATTCATGGTATCAATGACACAGTTTTTGCTACGCCTGCGTTATATTATCCCCTTCCTTTAACTTTTCCATTAACAATTTCTGATGGTCCCAGTTTAGTTATAGATAATGTAATAACAGGTGCTTTATTAAATATAGCTTTACCACCAGCAACAGTAGCAACACTAACCAATGGTTTGGCTAATAGTGCTGATACAGCTGTTGTTAAAATTTTAAATACATCCAACTTTGAAGTTGATGCTTCTGGAAGCATGAATACTCCTTTGGGTACTTTCGATGTTTTAAGATTAAAAAGTGTAAAGTATACTGATTCACAACTAGACATATATTGTTCTGATACATTAACAGGCCTTGGAACATGGATTACAAATGTTCCTTTTTCTTCTATTCCATTTTTAGGAAATTCGAGTAATAATATTGTCGAATATAAATATGAGTGGATAACAAATGACCCTTCAGTACATTTTTTAGTCGCAGAAGTTATTGTAGATTCTTTAGATAATATTTTAGATGGGGTCTCTTTTCAGATTAATTCTTCTGTTTCTTCATCAATTAATATTTCTGAAAAAAGAAATCAAATTAAGATAACTGATTTATACGGAAAGGAAACAAAAAGACAGAATAATAAATTACTTTTTTATGAATATGATAATGGGATTATTGAAAAGAAAATAATTGTTGAATAATTATATTAGCACATTTAAATTACGTCTTCTATTTTTAGTTTTATTAATTTTATCATGCTCATCTAGAGATAATGTTGATAATATTATTACATATGATATGTTGATAAGTGGTTATACAGGAAAAGGGACATATATTTATGATGATAGTAGTAAATATATTGGAGAATATTTAAATGGAATGAGACATGGGAGGGGTATTTATAGTTACAAAGATGGAGAAATGTATGAAGGTCAGTTTAAATATGATAAAAAACATGGAAAAGGAAAATACAGTTATTTGGACGGAGAAACTTATGAGGGAGAATATAAAAATGATATGATGCATGGTTATGGTGTCTATATCTTTTCTGATGGAAAAATACTTGATGGGAAATGGGAAAAAGCAACTTTTGTAGGAAAATAATAGTTGTTTTTGTATAATTGCATTAAATGATAAAAATATTATGAAATCATATTTAAGTAGTTTAATTATTGGAATATCTATTGTAACAACAGCTTTTATTTTTGCCAATACCTACAATAACAGAAATGATAATAAGAAATCTATTTCTGTTACAGGACTAGGTAGTAAAAGTTTTGTTTCTGATTTGATAGTTTGGTCTGGATCTTTTGGTAAAAAAAATATGAATTTACAAAAGGCTTATGCTTTGCTGGATAATGATCAAGAGGTAATACAAAATTATATGCTATCAAAAGGATTGACAAACAATAATATGATTTTTTCTGCTGTTGATATTTCTAAAGAATTTAAAAATACCTATGATGATGAAGGAAACTATGCAGGTAAAGTTTTTACGGGGTATAGGTTAACCCAAAGTGTTCAGATTGAATCTAATGATGTTGAATTGGTAGAGAGTATTTCAAGAGAAATCAGTGAATTGATTAATAAAGGAATTGAGTTTAATTCGCAAAACCCAAGATACTATTATACTAAATTGGCAGAACTAAAACTTGAGATGATTGCAGAAGCAACGAAGGATGCTAATAGTCGTGCGAAAAATATCGCAATAAATGCAGAATCAGAAATAGGCGATTTAAAATATGCTAAAATGGGAGTTTTTCAAATTGTTGCTCAAAATTCTTCAGAATCTTATTCTTGGGGTGGAGCTTTTAATACAACATCTAAACGTAAAACAGCTTCAATAACAATGAAATTAGAGTATGAACTTGAGTAACACATATGATTAGACTAATAATTTTTATTTTTTTAATTCCTCTTTTAATTAATGCACAAAATCCAAATTACAGTGAACATGTAGCTCCAATTCTTTATAATAAATGCCTGCAATGTCATAATGTAGATGGTATAGCCCCTATATCTTTAGAAACATATGCTGATGCTGTGTCAAATGCAGGCCTAATACAACACGTAACTTCAACTGGAGAAATGCCCCCTTGGCCCCCTGACACGTTATTTCAAAATTACGCATATGAAAATACGCTAAATGAAAATGAAATTAATACTATATTAGACTGGGTGATGAATGGTGTCCCATTAGGTGATACTACTTTACTTCCTGAAATGCCTATTTTTTCTGATTCATCGAATTTAGGACCAGCGGACTTAGTGATTCAAATGCCTACATACTCTAGTGTAGCTACCTCAATTTCTGATGATTATGTCTGTTTTTCAATTCCCACTGGTTTAACACAAAACAGAACAATTCGAGCTCTTGAAGTAATACCTGGAAATCCACAAACTGTACACCATGTATTAGTGTCCGTAGATGACAATGCAGGTTCTAATATTTTAACAACTCCAAATTGTATGGGACCTCAAGGTGATTTGATTTTTGGATATGCACCTGGGTCAAAGCCCTTGATATATCCAAGTGATATAACAAATAATTTTGGCGTAGAGTTGCCTGCTTACAGTAGTGTGGTGTTAGGAATGCATTATCCAGAAGGAAGTTCAGGTGCGCTTGATAGTACAAAAGTTAAATTTTATTTCTATCCACAAAATACTAGTGTTAGAAGTGTTTCTACAGAATTTTTAATTAATGAGGGTTTGCCTCCTGATCCACCATTTTATATTCCGCCAAATCAAATAACCGATATTTCTTCTAGTTTTGGACCAATTATGCAAGATGTTTCGTTAATGTCTATTTTTCCGCATATGCATCTACTAGGTAGGCAAATGGAATGTATTGCTGTTACCCCTACTAATGATACAATTAATTTAGTTAGAATTAATAATTGGGATTTTGAGTGGCAAGGTTTTTATTTTTATAAAAAATTTCTTAAAATACCTGCTGGTAGTATGATTTATGCAAGTGGTAGTTATGACAATACTTTAAGTATTGATAATCCAAACCCTACACCTGTTCAAACAGGCCTAAACACACAAGATGAAATGTTTCTGTTTGTTTTTCAATATACTGATTATCAATTAGGTGATGAAAATATCTCTATTGAAAATGAATTATCAACTAATATTTTTACTAATACAAATTTACCTTCTGGTAATTTATTATCTATATTTAATATCTTAGGACAAAAGCAAGAAATAGAATATAATAAGCCATTATTATATCTTTATGATAATGGAAAAATTAATAAGAAAATCGTTATTGATTAATTATACTTTTTAATTTAATTATGTTAAGAATATATATTATTGGTGTTTGTATTTTAATGATTGCAATTATTGCTAATGTTATAATAGGAAAAGTGGGTCTTAGTACTTGGTATGATTTTGGACCTCAATTTTTTAAAAGAGGTTTTGTTGTTGTAAAAGAGGTAGGAATATTAAGTGCACTTTGGCTTTTTCTCTTTTATCCTTTAGTATTAGCATTTGGATATATTTTAGGAGACTTTATTTATAAATTGTTTTAAACTCAAAAAATTATATGAAGAATTATAATGATTATTTAATTTATAGTAAAAAAATAAATGATGTTTATATGTCAATGAGTGTTTTAAATTGGGATATGGAAACTTACATGCCTAAAAATGGTAATAAGTTCCGAGCTCAACAATTATCTACCCTAGCTTCTATTGCATATGATTTAGAGACTAAACCGGAATATGGTATTTTATTAGATAATTTATCTTGTGATAACTCATTAAATGAAGATCAAAAGAGAAATATATTTTTATCAAAAAAGAAATTTGATAAAAAACAAAAGTATTCTGCAGAGTTTATAAAAAATCAATCTATTCTAATATCTAATGCCTTTCGTGATTGGAGAATTGCAAAAGAAAAAAATGATTTTAATTATTTTAAAAAATCGCTTCAAGAGATAGTAGATTTACGAATTAAGGAAACTAAAATTTTAGGTTTTAATGATCATCCCTATGATGCACTACTTGATAAATATGAACCAAATTTAACTGTAAAGGATGTTGATTTAATTTTTGACGATGTAAAGAGTAAGTTGGTTCCATTTATTTCTCAAATATCTCAAAATAATAATATTGATGATTCATTTTTTCATCAGTTTTTTGATCATGAAAAACAATGGAATTTTGGAATAGAACTTTTAAAACAAATGGGGTATAGTTTTGATTCTGGGCGTCAAGATATTTCTGCGCATCCCTTTTCTTCAAGTTTTTCACCTCAAGATGCAAGAGTTACTACTAGAATTGATGAAAACAACCTTTCTGAAATGATCTGGAGTTGTATACATGAAGGGGGACATGCATTATATGAACAAGGTATATTAGCAGAAAACTATGGGACTCCACTAGGGAATTCAATTTCATTAGGAATTCATGAGTCTCAATCAAGATTATGGGAGAATCATGTTGGAAGAAGTCTACCTTATTGGCAAAAAAATTTTGATTTACTAAAATCAATTTTTCCTGATCAACTTAAACATATTGATTGTTACATGTTTTATAATGCTAGTAACAATGTGAAATCCTCATTAATAAGAACTAATGCAGATGAATTAACTTACCATCTACATGTTTTAATTAGATATGAAATTGAAAGAGGTTTAATTGGTGGTGAAATCAAAGTTGATGATTTACCTTTAAAGTGGAGTCAGCTATATAAAAAGTATTTAGATATTGAAGTTCCTTCAGACTCACAAGGGGTTTTACAAGATATTCATTGGTCTCACGGAAGTTTTGGCTACTTTCCTACTTATACTATAGGAAGTTTTTATGCTGCTCAATTTTATAATCAAGCAAGTAAAGAAATTTTGGATATAGATGCTAAAATTTTGAAGGGTGATATGAGTGAGCTTTTAATATGGTTAAGAGAAAAAATTCATATTCATGGTCAACGATTTGATGCTAAAGATTTGTGCAAGAAAATTACTGGAGAAGAACTAAATTTTAAATATTTCATGAAATATGCACAAGAAAAATACTCAAACATTTATAAACTTAAAAATTAATATTTGTATTATGAAAAAATTATTTTTAATATAAAAATTGAAAATCAGTTTAGTGAATGCTGGAGTTGTGCTGATAAATAATTTTTTAAAA
>MDTC01166591.1_pt1 | contig 73793 bp, 63 predicted proteins | sample 811181 | NCBI WGS metagenome assembly MDTC01 (sample SAMN05326644, study PRJNA326480) | marine metagenome | isolation source: seawater | place: Pacific Ocean: North | collected 2011
TGCCCTAGAAATGGCAAGCAAGGTTGGGGTTTAGTAACACTAGAAGTAACATTGGTTCAGGATTAGGAGTTAAATAGTTATATATTTCAATAAGTTATGTCTCGGATTAGACTCCTGCCTCTTCCGCCAAACTCTTAATAAGATTCAGGCAAACCTGGACTTAGACATCGAGCAATTTTCCTTGCGGTCCTAACTATGAAGAACAATGTCGGTCTCCTTCTCAGTAAGCGAGCAAACATAAATCCTGATCTAGAAGCCTTTGTCGATAGCAAATCAGGACTTCGGCTTAGCTTTGAGGAATTGAATGTACGCTGTAATAGGCTCGCGCACTCCTTGGTTCAATCGGGAGTCCGACCTGGAGATAGAGTTGCGCTGGCACTAATGAACAGTGCTGAATTCCTCGAAGCTTACTTCGCTGTCGCTAAGATTGGCGGAGTACTGGTGCCGCTGAACTGGCGCCTGGTTGCCGACGAGTTGGAGTTTATTCTTAAAGACAGCGGTTCCAAAACGCTTATCTTCGGTTCTGAATTTGTCGAGACGGTGACTGACTTGCATAGCAGAGGTGCTAAGACAGATGTTGGAACCTGGATACAAGTAGTGGCTGAGAACGGCTGTGGTGAATTTGCACAGGACTACAAAAGTGTATGCGATGCAGGGAGTGAATCTGAACCAACTATCGGGGCTACCGATGACGAATTGCTGTACATCATGTACACCTCTGGCACTACAGGCTTACCAAAAGGAGTAGTGCATTCTCATAACACTTCTCTGTGGGCATTATTTACTTTTGCCGCCTCTTGCGACTTAAGAGATGCGGATCGATACCTGGCTGCTCTGCCATTGTTTCATGTGGGATGCCTGATTCCGGTAACACTCAATATTTATCGGGGTGTAACCAGCATCATAATGAGAGAGTTCGATCCGGTCCGTGCCTGGGAGTTGATACAGGATGAGAGAGTGACCTGTTCATTGCTGGTCCCAGCCATGCTGAACTTCATGCTTCAGGTGAAGGATATCCCACAATACGACTATTCCTCACTGCGCTGGATCCAGAGTGGAGCATCGCCGTTACCGGTCAGTCTTATTCAGCAATACGCTGAATTGAACATCGGAGTGCTTCAGATTTATGGTTTGACGGAATCCTGTGGCCCGGCCTGTATAATCAGTGCAGAAAACGCATTGAAGAAGATCGGCTCTACAGGGCGGCCCTTCTTTCACACGGACGCCCGAGTTGTAAACACCGCTGGTAATGATTGTGCCCCTGGCGAGCAGGGCGAGGTCTGGATTAGCGGTAAGCATGTCATGCTGGGGTATTGGAATCGTCCAGAGGCAACCGCAGAGACGATTACGGTAGATGGCTGGTTACGCACAGGTGATGTCGCCAGCGTGGATGAGGAAGGTTTTATCTATATTCAGGACCGCATCAAGGACGTGATCATATCCGGAGGCGAGAATGTGTATCCGGCTGAGATCGAAAACGTGATACTTGGTCATGCTGGAGTAACTGAAGTAGCAGTTATCGGGCAGCCCAGCGAGAAATGGGGCGAGTCACCCTTTGCGGTTGTCGTTAGGAATGAAGACAGTCTGACAGAATCGGATATTGTCAATCATTGCGATGGTAAATTGGCGCGCTTCAAGTTGCCGAAGGGTGTGACATTCATTGACGCCATACCGCGCAATGCCAACGGTAAAGTACTGAAACGAGAGCTGCGGAAACAGTTTCCTGGCCCTGTGACTGACTGAGTATACTGTGCTAACCCAGTACCGCCTGAAAGATAGAAAAGAAAATGATGGACAGTACGGCACCGATGGGCAGTGTCACAATCCAGGAAATAAAGATCTTTCCAACGATCTTGAGATTGATAGCACCAATACCTCGAGCGATACCTACGCCTAGGACTGCACCAACTAGTGTGTGTGTTGTAGATACCGGAATACCGGTACCGGATGCAATAACTACAGTGGTAGCTGCCGCCAACTCTGCAGCGAAACCGCGGCTAGGTGTCAATTCGGTAATGTTTCGTCCAATTGTAGACATCACCCGGTAACCCCATGTTGCCAGTCCGGCGACAATACCAACGGCTCCCAACAATAGAATCCACATGGGCAGCGCTGACTGCGTTGCAAATACTCCACCGCTCTGTATGACACCATTAATTGCCGCCAGCGGACCAATAGCATTGGCCACATCATTCGATCCATGGGCGAAGGCCATCGAACAGGCAGTAAAAATCATCAGTACAGCAAATACTCTTTCTACGCTCTTGAATCTATCCTCATTGCTTAGCATGGAGACTTCCTTGATTCTTTTCAGCATGAAGATACCGATGCCCATGGTGAAAAAACCAAACAGCACTGCCATGAGCACACTCCGTCCAAAGGTTATCTCCAGCCCAACATGTTTGAGTCCCTTCACCAGCGTCACCATGGCGATCACGAAACCCACCAGGAAGATATAGTAGGGCACGTATTTCTTGGCATTTTCGAATGGGTCGTCTGTGGCAAGTACCAGGCGCTGCACCGTCATAAACAAACAGAAAGCAATGAAGCCCGAAAACAGTGGGGAAACAACCCAGCTAGCCACGATTGACCAGACCTGGCTCCAGATTACTGAATCGGCAGATATGCCAACTAGCGCGAAGCCAATGATGGCACCAATAATCGAATGTGTGGTGGATACCGGCCAGCCGTGCTTCGAAGCGAAGACTAGCCAGATTCCTGCTGCAAGCAAGGAGGAGAGCATACCGTACACTAACAGTTCGGGGTGTTCGTCGAATCCAGCTTTCTCGACGTCGATAATGCCACTCCTGATCGTCGAAGTAACTTCTCCTCCTGCCAGCCAGGCACCGGCAAACTCAAAAACCATGGCGATGACTATGGCTTGCTTAATGGTGATAGCACGGGCGCCGACAGAGGTCCCCATGGCGTTTGCGACATCGTTTGCGCCGACGCCCCAGGCCATAAAAAAGCTGAATGAACAGCCCAGGGCGAGCAACAGAAAGCCATATTGTGAAATTATGTCAGGCATGTAGATCGATTCTCGAAAATAGTGTGTTAGTGAGCAACCAGTTGTAGAAGCAGGCTACCGACTTTCTGAGATATATCCGAGATACCGCCCAGCATATCGATAATCTTGTAGAGGAACATCACATTTACCGGCAGCAGGGAGCCTTCTAACTGGAACAACATTGATCTCAATTTCACCTGACTCACATCACTCTCGTGTTCCAGTTCATCGAGCTCGACGACAAGTTCTTCGACTAGATTCGCTTCTTTGCCACGAAACCCGGTCTCCAGAAGCTCATCAAGTTCATGTATAATCTTGAGTGCTTGCGCGGAGGTATTTAGATTTGTCTGATAATTTTCGCGCACTGCATCAATCAGTTCGGCAGGAATTTCCATTTTCCGCCCTAGCATCAAGCCGGCAATGTCCTTGGCCCGGTTCGCCAACCGGTCCTGGATTCGCACAAGTTCCAGGAGGTCATTTCGCGCCACGGGTAACCACAAGCTCCTGGGAAGGCGGTTACGAATATCTCGCTTGATTGCATCGGCTTCGTTTTCTACGCCTCGAATGGCCTGCTGGATTTCTGCGGCTTTTTGCCAATCTTTGCTGAAACTCGCCTCGAGAAAGTCTCCAAGCAGGGTAATACAGCTCTGAGCTTTCACCATATGAACCTGAACGGGCCCGATGGGAGAGCGGCCAAACAGTGCACCAAGAGGACTAGTCATTTTTAAATATCCAGCGTCAAATGTGCGGCGTATTAAATCATTACCGAAGGCATAGAGATAGTCTCCAGTGGCCCAAATTATCAAATTTTTCTGTGCTACCAAGAACATCCTATTTGGGCAGTTTTAGCCCCCTGTTTGTAGGGGCTTTCCTGGCTGAAAAGTTGCATTGGTCTTGCAGAAACGGGCGACTGATGAAGCTTACTGGTTTCCAGCTCTAGAGTGGATGTTGCAGGCGAGCCAAAACACATCTATTCGAGCTTTATCAAAGGCTACACTGAACTACCCGTTATATTGCATATCGCAGAGTTTTGTAAAATTAGCTACTCATCTCGCAGCGTATAGGCAGGATTGGTAAGAGCAGTCTTGATTGACTGAAAGCTCACCGTCAGAAAGGCGATAATCAGAGCTAACACTCCAGCAATAGCGAATGCACTTATTGGGATTGCGATCCTGTAAGAAAAAAGTTGCAGCCATTGGCTCATCGCAAAATAGCAAACGGGGACAGCGGCGAGCAAGGCAATCAATACCAGCAGTATGAATTCCTTGGAAATCAGCACAACGATGTCTGACACAGAAGCACCCAAGGTCTTGCGCACTCCAATTTCCTTGGTACGTTGCTCAGTAGTGTAGGAGGCGAGGCCGTAAAGACCGAGGCAGGCAATAAGAATGGCCAGTAGGGAAAAAACGGTAAACACTTCTCCCATCTTGCGTTCTCCTTGATGCAGTTTTGCGAAATCTTCATCGAGAAATGAGTATTCGAATGGTTCGCCTGCAGTGATTTCCTCCCACAGATCTTCGACTTCATTGATGGTCTGCTGAGTATTGTCAGCCTGGACATGAATTACTACGTAGCGAGCAAACTCCTGATAGCGGAACAGCATGGGGCGGATCTCCTGATGCAGGGATTCGAAATGAAAATCCTTGACCATCCCAATAATAGGTCCACTGCGCATGCCGGAAGGATCTGGCTCTAGAAGGCCATGGGAGGTCGGATCTTCAATACCTAGTTCACGGGCCGCAGCCTCGTTGATTACGTAGGCAGTCTCGTCCGAACCAAACTCACGTGAAAATGACCGTCCTTCCAGTACTTCGATTTGCAGGGTTTCAATGTAGTCATAGCCGACGGATGTTGCCCAAATCGCCCTGGTTTCAGACGCCGGATCTCCTTCCAGGATATAAACGTTTTGATCAACCTCTACTCCGGGCACATGCACGCTGGAACTGACAGCTTGAACATTTGCCTGTGCAGCAACCCGTATTTTGAAACTCTCCAGTTGTTCTCCCAGAGCTCTAGCACGATGCACCAGGAGGAGTTGTTCTTTCTCAAATCCCAGCGGCTTGTTACGCATATACTCGAGTTGACTGTAGACAATAAGCGTAGCCGCCACCAAAGCTATGGAGATTGCGAATTGAAAAATGACCAGGGTACTACGAAACCAGGCACTCTTCGCTCCGCCGCTAAATTTGCCCTTTAGTACTTCTTGCGGGTGAAAACGCGAAAGGTAAAGAGCAGGATAATTACCCGAAATACAGCCTACAGCAAACGTCAAAAAGCTGATAAGCAGCATTGCTTGAAGACTGAATATTACATCCAGTGACATGGACCTTTCGGTGATGGCATTAAATGCTGGCAGTAACAGCGAGACTATCGGCAGTGCGATGGGCAGTGCCAGTAAACTAATCAGTATCGATTCTGCCATAAACTGAATCAGTAGTTGGGCTCGTTGTGCGCCCACTACTTTCCGAACACCAATCTCTTTAGCTCGATTAGCCGACCGCGCAGTGGACAGGTTCATGAAATTGATACACGCAAGTGCCAGTACAAACAGAGCGATCGCCAAAAATGTAGTGACATAAGCTGCATTACCATTCGATTCGATTTCTCCCTGCATGTTGGAGTTGAGGTGAATTGCAGTTAATGGTTGCAGATCATATTCATAACGCCCACCGCTCGCGAAAAACTCCTCGACGCTAAAACCGAGTGCTTGTTCTATTTGAGGCGCCACATACTTGTCCACCAGGTCAGTCAGTTTAGGGGCAAACTCTGTAACATCGACCCCCGGCCTCAGAGTCAGATAGGTGGCGATATTATTGCTAATCCAGATAGGGCTATCGTGATCTTCATCGGAATTGAACGACACCAGGAATTGCGGGTGGAAATGAGTGTTCTCCGGCACTTCGTTAATGACTCCGGTTATCTGATACTCGCAATCGTTATTGAAAGTGAGGGATTGGCCTAATGCATTAGAGTCTGGGAAGTATTTTTTCGCGATCGATTCCGTTATGACGACGGAGTAGGAATTTTCCAATGCAGTTGCCATGCTTCCTGCAATAAAGTCGTAATCGAATATCTCGAAAAATTCCTGGTCAGCATGGAAAACCTCACTTTCCTGGTATCGAATATCATCTACGCTTACCAGCATCTCGAGGAAGAATTTGCGAAATCTCGTGGCGGTTGCTACCTCGGGGAATTCGTTAACAAGCGCAGCGGCCATTGGGTAGGGTGTGGTAACAGCATTTATCTCATTGCCTGCCAGTACACCGTGTAAGGATACGCGATAGGTGCGCTCGACATTTTCATGATATCGATCGTAACTGAGTTCATACTGCACATAGAGCAGAATAAGCAGGCAGCAGGATAGTCCGACAGCGAGCCCCAGTATGTTGATGATGGAATATGTTTTGTATTTCCAGATGCCCCGTAACACCATATTCAGGTAGTTTTTCCACATGGCAGCTCTGACTCTCCCTCAATTGAGTGAACTCTATTTGGACGTTACCAGTAGTAATCAGGTTACATATTTCAGGGCTGTTTTCGATGGCTTTTCACGCGGTTTGGCTGCAGTTGACTCAGGTCAATCTGATCGACACTGAGCCTGCTAGGGTTATCCTGATTAGTCTATTTATGGAAGGAGATCCTATGTTTGAAGCTGCTGAGGTGGGTCGTTCGCTTGCCAAGGAGGAATTCAAACAACTCGAACCGGAGATTCATCGGCTGTGCTTAGAATTGCAGCAACGGCTGCGCGTGTCAGGAAAGGCGCTGGTAATTATTGTTTCGGGTGTCGAGGGCGCTGGTAAAGGCGAGGTTGTAGATCGTCTCAATCGATGGTTCGATACCCGCGATGTACAAACACATGCCTTTTGGGATGAAACAGACGATGAGCGACAACGGCCGCGTTTCTGGAAATTCTGGCGGAGTTTGCCCATGCAGGGCACGGTAAGCGTTATGTTTGGTTCCTGGTACACCAAGCCGCTCGTGGACGCTGCCTTCGATAAGATTGATGAAGCAGAGCTGGATCAGGAGTTAAAACGGATCGAAGAGTTGGAACGAACCCTGACGGCTGACGGCAATATCATCGTCAAGCTGTGGTTTCATTTGTCCAAATCTGTACAGCAGGAAAGACTCGAGCATGAAGCCAAGGTGAGCAAATTCAAGAAGTCTCCTTTACTGGAGGAGTTCTCCAAAAATTATGATCGCTTCGCTGAGGTCTCAGAACGGGCACTTCGTTTAACCGATACAGGTTTCGCTCCCTGGCACATAATCGAAGCCACGGATCCCAGATACCGGGATATCTCAGTTGGCGATGCTATCGTGGCACGAATGGAAGCAGGCCTTGCAGAGGAGTCTAAATCCAGGCCTCAGGAAGAGCCATCGGCAGGATTTAGAGATTTTCAGAAAATCCATGCGTGCTCAGTGCCAAGTCTTCGCAGATTACTGTGCTGGATACAGTTGATCTTACTCAGTCGTTGACTGCGGTTGAATATGAGAATCGGAACAACAAGTTGCAACGAGGACTCCACGACCTCGTCTGGCAGATGTACAACGCCAAACGTAATGCCGTCCTGGTGTTTGAAGGATGGGATGCAGGTGGAAAAGGCAGTGCGATCCGGCGCCTGACTGCAGCCATGGATGCACGCCTGTATCGTGTCATTCCCATTGCAGCACCTACTGATGAAGAGAAAGGCCATCACTACCTGTGGCGATTCTGGCGACATATACCGCGTGCAGGTTATGTAACCATTTACGATCGCTCCTGGTATGGCAGGGTGCTGGTTGAGCGCGTTGAAGGGTATGCTCAACCCCATGAATGGATGCGTTCCTATCAGGAAATTAACGATTTTGAAGAACAGCTGGTCGATCACGGTGTGGCGCTATTCAAGTTCTGGATTCACATCAGCAAGGACGAACAGTACCGGCGTTTCAAGGAGCGGGAGAAAGATCCGCGCAAGCAACACAAGATTACTGACGAAGATTGGCGCAATCGGGAACGATGGGATAATTATAAATCAGCCATCAATGATATGGTTGCGCATACTAGTACCGCGCACACTCCGTGGACCATTGTTGCCGGAAACGATAAGAAATTTGCCCGTATCCAGATTCTTGAAACAGTTTGTAACGGGCTGCAGCGGACCCTGTTTCCTGAGCCGAAGAACAGCAAATAGATCGAATCTTAAGCGGCTTCCACCAGATAGAAGAGGCAGTCTTTGCGGGCGATTTCAGGATTTGTCGTCACCATGAATAGTTTCAGGCGGCGGGTAGGGTAAAGCTCTCCTTCTTCGAGAACGAAATAGTCAAACAGCTTCTCCTTTCCATGAATGTCCATCACGGTCAGATTGGCGGCCAAGTCACCGGATACGAAACCCAGTCGATTGTCCGGCCCCACATATCCAAAGTTGTGGTGTTCAATATCGGCTAAAAGGGTCACGCCGTCATCCATGAGACTATGATCACCGTAAGCAATGTCGCTGCCATCCAGTAATTCAACACGTAGAGGTTTGTGAAAGAACTCCAGTGACATATCAGTGTGTTTAATCGACAGAACATCAGCGTAGGTGATGTACTTTAACAGGCCTTCAGTGGCCATCAGGCTGGATTCTGTATCTTCAACGCCGCCACATTCAATGGTGACGGTTGGCATCATGGCCTCACTTATCTCCATTAACGACCCCAGCAATAGATCAGTAACAATCATTCGGTGAGTAAATAGCGAGGCTAGCGCATCATGACGCTCATCCATGAATGTCGTAACTCCAAAGGAAGGGCTGGATCCGGATGTGTTGTGTATATCGATAACACACTCTGGATTGTATTTCTTTAGCCGCTGGAGTAAGTCCTGGGCGAGCAGGTCTTGCTCGGAATCTCCGAAGGGTTCCCTGAAACATCTATTCAGATCTTTCTGATGTGGCAGCATGCGATAAATAAAGCCGGGAGCCTGTCTGGCGGCATCAACGCTGGGTATGAAGTAGTGTATGTCTACTATGGGAGTTATCCTTTGTCGCAGCGCTTCAAATACCGCCTGCAGGCCGGAGGGCTCGTTGCCATGCAGTAAGGTTGCAACCGCCCTGCAGCGGCTGGAATCAGCCCCTGTAACGTGTATGTGGGTGGGTCCGGGGAGTCGCTTCAAAAACTCGATAACTGTTCGACCTATGGCGTCTGGTTGTGGGTTTTCCCAATAATAAAATTTGCCAAATTGCGCTTGAGTTGATTGCTCCATAGAGATCATCGCCACTTCGCGACGGGTATATTTGCAGCGCTATTCTTCTGGTATTCCAACAGCATGGCTGTTAGTGCCTCTCGTTTGTGCAGATCTTTGCGAAATTCAGCGAGTTTGTTCAGCTGCCATTCGGCTCCAGTCTGGCGTGTGGCAAGGCGTTCCTTAATTACTTCGAGCAACGGCTTAAAGTCTGCTTCGATAAATCCCATATTGCTCAGCTGCTCTGGAATCTGAGGTACCAGGCGTTCGAGAATTTCTGGAACGGCATAATATTCAGGTTGGTTTTGTGTCAATGAAGGCCAGAATAATTCAGCAGACATGCCTTGCTGGGCTGCCCGATAAAAATTGGCGTTACAATAAGCAAAAGGAATAGCTGGCAATAGTTTTTTGATAGTGGGCTGCATCAACTTGGCGAGTCCGATTGCCAGTGCAGCGTTGGCCAACATATCAGTGATAGATGGCCCGGCTGGAAACGAGCGCATCTCTATGCGCAGATGACCTCCGTCTGCGGGGTCAAAGACTGGTCGATTCCATAACCAGATTGAACCCTGATGTAGTCTGAGTTCGTACAATTGTGGTGTGCCTCCACTGCTGGCCACGGCAACAGCGTCTTCTTCGCTGCAGTCCGGCAAGATGGGGCGGTAAAGCAATGCAGCCTCGGCAAATAACTCGAAGGCTCCATCCCGGATCCAGTTATTGCCGAAATTGACCCTGGCTGGAATCGGGTGGAGCGAGTCATTGGGCCGACAATCGATCGATTGTTTAAACAGCGGGATGCGCGTTTCCTGCCAGAGCCGGTGGCCGAATAGAGTGGGTGAATTCGCCGCCATGGCAACAACCAGGGGCGTTACGAGTTGGACCGCATTGTAAAAATCGGCGTACTCCCTGGCTGGCACGCGCAGATGCACCTGAAACGACGTGTTGGCACCTTCCAGCGTAACATCCTCCATAGCGAGCTGAAGCGTCTCTTCGCCTTCAATGGCGATTGTGAAGGGCCCTCCACGAATATCTGTCAATGCCTGAGTGATCGCCTTGAAGCGAGCCAGGGGAGTCATCGCATGATAGCCAGTATCGGATGGCTCAAGCGTTGGCAATATTCCAATCGGCACCACGTTGCCACCCCATTGGGAAGCACAAGCGTTAATTTTTTCGATGGCAGCAAGTGCTTCAATCTGGGTGGTGGCGAAGCAGCTATCTTTACTTAGTGAGGGTTTGAAATTGTATTCCAGGTTGTAGCGATTCAGCTCCAGGGTTAATTGAGGGTCGTCGAGCTGTACAATAATTTCCTGGTTTACATGCAAAGGACGTCCACTTTTATCGACGATATACAATTCAAGTTCTGCACCGAAAGAAAGATCGCCATCGCCGAAGTCCGGGCGTGCTAACAAAATCTCCAGCGCGTCTAAGTTCGATCTGAGTCGATCACTGAATCGATTGAATTCATCTTCAGTGAAATCGATGTTGTCAATTTCGAGCCCCATTAAAATTCCCAACAAGCAACAGTGCCGCTACTGCTTAGCGTAGCAGCTTTGTTTTCCTGTGGTAAAGAGGGCTGACAGTCTAGATCTGGAATTAGGACTCTCTAGATACTTCCATAAGCCCTGGAGGCCTCTGCTGGCGAGGATTGAAGAGCACCGGAAATAAATAAAATGTGCAATGAACAAGCGAAATCTAATTGCCGAAGATATTTTCTTTATCGGTTCGTAAATGGCGGCTGTTTCCGTCGCGCCGAGTAAATCCGATACGATCAAAATATTCGAGAATCTCAATACACAAATTACGACCGATACCGGAAGCATCTCTAAATTGGATAACGGAAAAACCTGTTCCGTCGGAATCAGTTTCTGCTAATTGCTCAGTAAATTCGGCTAGTGCCATGATCGTCTCAGGCAGGTAGTACCTGTTCTCGGCGATCCTGATCAGGTTTCCTGCTTTTGATATCTGTTTGAGAATCTGCTCCAGGTTCTTGAGGGGGATTCCCGTCTGCTCGACCAGTTCTCTGGTTCGCGGAGGGATATCGCCAGCTTTCACAAGCAGGGGACGCACTTTAGCTAGGAAGGCTGATTCTTCCAGGCTCAAGACAATCTCATGAGTTGGCAGGTGAAGCAACGTGCCAGTGCGACTGACGATTTCTTCATCGATTAAAACCTGCAGTATGGCATGCAATAACAGATGGGAAGCTTCGAAATTGATGGCTTTGCTTAGTGCTGGTTCGCTAATTCCCTGTTGATTTGAATGTGCAGAATGAAAGGACTGGATCTGATCCAATATTTGATGCTTATATCCTGAGAAATATGTGCCTTCCAATAGAGTAGGGAAGCGGCGTTTTTCTATTGCTAATTCGGAAAAACTAGAGTCTTTATCATGGAGTGAATCGAGGAGCTCTTGCAGGGCGTATTGACTGATATTTCGGCAAACCACAAATTGGTCTAGGTTGATTCCCTGAGCTGAGAGTTGCAGTAATGCGGATAAGGCCTCCAGAGATTTATTGTTAAGTGCGCGAAGCACTTCAATTCTTTCTTTACTGGTGCGCTTTCGCCGAGGCACAAAAATGTCTAAAACCTTGCCTCCGCCAATAGTGTGTTGAGAGGCAGGGTCTCTGAGAATAAATCGATCACCAAAATTGGCTATCATCGGCTCATGAGATGCCACTTGGAATAATTGAGCCTGCTCGTCAATGCAGCGAACTGTCACGATATGATGTGCAGCACCCAGATGTAGATGATATTGAGCACTGTTCAATACAGTGAATTCGGGTTCAATCAGTTTGACACAGGCATCAAACCGCTGGATCGGCATGTACAATTCCGGCTGGATCAGCCAGTCTCCGCGTTTGATCGCATCAACGTTGATGCCAATATTGGCGGCTGTGCGTTGACCGGAATCGACTCGCTCGATATCTGTATTGTCTTGGCGTAAACCTCGAATTTTTGTTTCCTGCCCGCTACCGGTGTGTAAAACAGAGTCGCCTACTTTAATATTTCCGGCACGCACACTACCGGTTATAACGGTTCCGATGCCTTTTACGGTGAAACTTCGATCGATCAGGAGTCTGGAATTGTGATCTGGTGATTGTCGTTGAGCCCCATCACGGCTGTTTATAACATTCTGTAGGTGGCAGGTAAGTTCTTCGATACCCTGCCCGGAGATGTTCGAGATTTGAAAAATGGGCGCCTTGCTCAGGCTAGTTGATGCGAGTAATGCAGTTATTTCCTCAGATACAAATTGAATTCTACTTTCGTCGCATTTATCAACTTTACTCAGTGCGACAACTCCACTAGAGATGCCGAGTAAGTCGAGAATTGCCAGGTGTTCCCGTGTTTGAGGCATTATCCCATCGTCGGCAGCGACAACCAGCAGCGCATAGTCTACCGTTCCCACACCAGCCAGCATATTGTTGATAAAATCTGAGTGACCCGGAACATCGACAAAACCGATGGTGTTGTTGAATGACTGCTCATTTACTGAATTGGAGAAGTGGTAGTAGGCATAGCCAAGATTAATACTTAATCCCCTGGCTTTTTCTTCGCTGAGAGTATCGGTATCTGTACCTGTAATGCGACGAATCAATGCCGTCTTGCCATGGTCGACATGACCAGCTGTCGCAACGATGAGAGACTTTTCGATTAGATTGTTATCAACTGAACTCGATTCAGCCATGGCGCACTGTTAGTGAAGATCCAGAGTTGGGTTGCTTAATTGGAGGCTGTTAAGTCAGGGATCGGTGGTACGGTTATATTTGACGATGTAGTAAATCATTATGGCGACGATAATCGCCGCTACCAGAAACCCAGCATTAAGCACCCCGTTTTCAAGATTGACGATACCATAGCCTATAGAGCCAGTCATGAGAGCGTAGTAACAAAAGGGCAGCAGCGTTTTTCGGATTACGGCACCTTCTTTGCCAATTAGTCCGGCAACAGCAGACGCAGCGACCACGTTATGTACGCAGATTATATTGCCTGATGCACCGCCGACAGCTTGCAAGGCAACTATCCAGGTTGGGTCAGCAAGAATGCGTTCACCTACGCCAAACTGGAATAGAGAGAACATCATGTTACTTACTGTGTTGCTACCAGCTACGAAGGCACCAAGTCCTCCGATAAATGTAGAGAAAAAAGGCCAGGCAGAGCCAGCCAGATTGGCTACGCCTTCCGCAAGCGCAATGGGCATCTGTTCATACCCCGCTGCTCCACCGCTGGTGTTAATGAAGACCTGCACCATCGGGACGGTAAATACTAATGCAGTTGACGCGGGGATAAGTGTTTTCAGTGAACTATTGAAGGCTAGCGTGTACTCAGAGAACTTTAGTCCATGCAGCAGGATGGTGATCAGCGAGACAATTATGAATATTGTGCCCGGTGACCAGAGTGGCTGAAATGATGCACTGATGTCGCTGCCGAAAATTTGCGGCCACGACCAGGTTATTAGTGGATTGGAGCTACGCAACAAAGTTTCCAACTCTAATGCGGGTAATCGCGTCAAAATCAGCAAGCCGGCGACTAACAGGTAAGGAGACCAGGCTCGAACGAGGCTCATGGTATCGGTGTTGTCACTGGGATCTGCGCCGGACTGTAGACTACCGGTCCACTCGGCATCCCAATTCGCTCTGTCATCGAAGTCCCATATCTGATCATCTGCAGGCATCAGGAATCCGGACCTGGCGGCACTCACTACGATTGCCAGCCCTATCAAGCCACCGAACATGGACGGAAATTCAGGTCCGAACACAGTAGCGACAAATAGATACGGTATAGTCATCGAAAAGGCCGCGAACAGAGCAAATTTCCATACTCTGAAGCCATCGGCAAAGCTGCGCTGTTTACCGAAGAATCGCGTCATAATGCCGGTGACGAGAAGGGGTATAAAAGTGCCAGCGAGTGCGTGTATAAAGGCGACCTTGGTTGCAATGAACTCGAGAAATAAATCCCATTCATCAAAACCTCTTTCTGCGGCATAGGCCAGCATATCCGGATCGGCGGATAGTCCAGTATTTATACCTACCAGTATTGGTGTACCCATGGCGCCGAAGGAGACTGGTGTACTCTGAATGATCATACCCGCGACGACCGCTGCCATTGCCGGGAAACCAAGGCCCACCATAAGCGGAACCGCAACCGCTGCAGGTGTACCAAAACCGGCAGATCCCTCGATAAACGAACCAAAAAGCCAGGCAATAATAATCACCTGAATGCGACGGTCAGGAGTGATATCGGAGAAGCCCTGGCGAATGGCTTGTATAGCCCCACTCTGCTGAAGGGTATTTAGTAGAAGAATAGCGCCAAAAATAATATAGATGAGTGTGCCGGCTACAATAAGCCCATTGACACTGGCTGCTACTACTTTGCTTATCGGTACCTGCCATGCCAGATAGGCCAACAACGCGGCAACTATGTAAGCGATGGGCATTGCTCGACTGGCTGGCCAGCGCAGCATGACCAAAAAGACTGCGACGGAGATAATAGGTAACAGGGAAAGTATAGAGAGGACACCGATGCTCATAGTTATTGTTCTTTTGAATAGGATTTAGGAGCTAGCGCTCAAGCTTAGCAGATATTCTGCCCTGCTCAAAACCCGGCTGGCTGCTACACCATGAGCGACAATATTGGGTATTAATGAAATAATGTCATTCTGGGCTTGAATCTAACTGGCCTGACCAATTCTTTAGAACAGGAGTAATGACAATGGAAATATCGACGATTGTAGTATTAGTCATCGTAGCGGTCGTATTCTTTTATATTGTTGGCATCTATAACCGACTGGTGAGTTTAAAGAACAGATATCAGAATGCTTTTGCCCAAATCGAAGTGCAACTTAAGCGCCGCTATGACCTCATTCCAAACTTGGTGGAAACTGCTAAGGGTTACATAAAGCATGAACGGGAAACATTGGAAGCAGTTATCGCTGCCCGTAATGGTGCCGCCGCAGGATTGGCCGCAGCCGCAGCTGATCCTGGGAATGCCGCGGCGATTAGAGAGTTGGCTGGACAGGAAGGTGTACTGACAGGGGCACTCAACCGCCTGAACGTGGTTATGGAGGACTATCCCGACCTTAAGGCGAATCAGAATATGATGCAGCTTAGCGAAGAACTAACTACAACTGAGAATAAAGTCGCCTTTTCCCGGCAGGCTTTCAATGATCAAGTAATGGCTTATAACACTTATCGACAGTCATTTCCCCCTGTGGCAGTAGCAGGAATCTTTGGGCACAGCAGTGATGCCAGCTTATTGGAATTCGAAGACAGCGAGCAAATTCAGGAAGCACCCAAAGTCTCTTTCTAGCAATTTTGCGGTAGAACTTTATTGAAAGTTTTTTACCAGGCCGATAATTATGGATTTTTTCGAGTCTCAGCACATTGCCAAACGCAACACCGGGAAGCTAATTGTTCTATTTGCTTTGGCGGTGTTCGCTTTAATTATCATTACAAATTTGATGGTGATGATCGTGTTTGGGATTGCCGGTAATGGATCGAGCAGCACAGCCACAGTAGGTGTTGTGCAATTTGATTGGCAAATCATTCTTGTGGTAAGCATGGCGGTGATATCGATCGTCTTGATAGGAAGCCTTTACAAGATTAGTGCTTTGTCCGGGGGCGGAGCACGCGTGGCGGAAATGATGAATGGCAAGCTGCTGTTGTCGGCTAACAATGATGTTGCAGAGCGTCGCGTTCTAAACGTGGTGGAAGAAATGGCTTTGGCCTCTGGAACACCTGTTCCCCCAGTTTATCTTATGGAGGAATCCGGCATCAACGCGTTTGCAGCGGGCTATTCACCCGCCGATGCAGTTATAGGTGTTACTCGTGGCACCATTGATACACTGAGCAGGGAGCAGCTACAGGGAGTAATTGCACATGAGTTCAGTCACATCCTGCACGGAGACATGCGAATCAATATTCGTCTGATTGGAGTATTACACGGGATCATGGTGCTTGGCATTATCGGATACTACTTGCTGAGAGGTGGAGCGCACAGCCGTCGCTCGAAGGATTCCGGTGGCATTGTGTTTCTGGGAATTGGACTGATGGTGGTCGGTTATGTCGGTACATTCTTCGGAAACCTAATTAAAGCTGCAGTTAGCAGGCAGCGAGAATTTCTTGCCGATGCGTCAGCAGTGCAATTTACGCGCAATCCGAATGGGATCGCTGGAGCATTGATGCAGATTACTGAACATACCGAGCGCTCCTACCTGCGTAACCCAAAGAGCGCGGAAATTAGCCATGCTCTTTTTGAAGAAGCTGGAACGTCGGCTTTGAGTGGCTTGTACGCAACCCATCCACCACTGGAAAAGCGAATAGCTGCCCTACTTCCCGGATGGGATGGTAGCCATGACCTGATTCGTAGAACAGTTGCAGAGGAAAAGCAGACAGAATCGGTAGCAACGGAGAAGGAGAGACGGCAAAAACTATCTTCAATACTCACCGGCGCGACCAGTGTGTTACTTACCGATTCCATCTTAGGTCAAGTTGGAAATCCGGGTGTTCAGCATCTAGATTATGCCGAGGCAATCAGGCAGCAAATACCTCAAACATTTCTCGATGCTGCACATGAGCCTTCAGCCGCCAGAGCAGTAATCTATTACTTGGTCATTAGTAGAAAGGACCCGGTACGAAGTCGGCAACTTGCCATTCTCGAGGGTAGTGCCGATCTAGGTGTCTATTCGGAATTGCAGGCTCTTTTAACAGCTGAGGCTGACGGTGTGTCGCTGAACTCAGTTTCTCGCCTACCCCTGGTGGAAATCGCATTGCCTAACTTGCGGCAACTTTCCGCCAATCAATATAAACTATTTAGGAACAATTTCGGTGAACTGATAGCCCTCGACAAAAAGATTAGTTTAATGGAATGGGCATTGCAGAAAATCATATTTACCAGTCTGGACATGGTTTTTGTCAAGCGAAAGGGAATCAAGCTTGGAAGAAAAGAGCTAAAGAAATGCAGCAACTCAATTAGACTGCTTTTATCCATGCTGGCGCACTCTAATCCACAACAGGGAATTTCAGTTGAACAGGCTTTTGAGATTGCTACGGCCAGGCTGGATATAGCCGCAAGCATCATACCGATTGAGTCTATAGATTATAAAGCGTTGAACAATGCACTGGATGAGTTGGTTTTACTCAAGCCGCTGCAGAAACCTGCGCTGCTCAAGGCTTGCGCAGCCTGTATCACGGCAGACAAGGAGGTCGTGGCTATCGAAGCAGAATTGATGCGGGCCATAGCGGCAACTATCGATTGTCCGATGCCGCCGATCGTAGCCTGACTATTTAGTGTAGAACTCAGCCAGTTCTGAGCTTTGCCTGGGCGGCAGCTAACCTGGCAATTGGAACCCTGGGAGGGGAGCAACTGACATAGTCAAGACCTGTTCTATGACAAAAATCGATAGATGAAGGATCGCCAGCATGTTCACCGCAGATTCCAAGTTTTAGCTTCGGTTTGGTATCTCTTCCCTTGGCTACGGCCAGATCGATTAATTTACCTACTCCTGTTTGATCGAGGCTGGCAAACGGATTCTGATTGTAGATTTCCTTTCTTTGGTACTCATCGTAAAACAGCCCCATGTCATCGCGACTTAAACCCAGTGTTGTCTGGGTAAGGTCATTAGTTCCAAAGCTGAAAAAATCGGCTTCTCTGGCGATTTCATCAGCGGTAATCGCAGCGCGGGGAACTTCTATCATTGTGCCAACTATATAGTGTATACGGACCTTACGCGTCTTCATGACCTCGCGCGCAACTTGATGCACTATATGCAGTTGGTCGGCGAGTTCTTCTCTAAATCCCACCAACGGAATCATGATTTCCGGCTTTACGCGAATTCGTTTCTTGCCTTTCAGCACTTGCGCGGCTGCTTCAAAAATAGCCCTGGTCTGCATCTCAGTAATTTCTGGATGGAGAATACCCAGCCTGCAGCCGCGACAACCTAGCATAGGATTCTCTTCGTGCAGTGCTTTAATACGATCGATCACGAAATCGAGAGGGACATCGAGCTTCTCTGCAAGCTGTCGTCGAACGACATCGTCGTGTGGTAGAAACTCATGCAGAGGAGGATCCAGCAGTCGGATCGTGACAGGGCGACCGTCCATTGCCTTAAACAGTCCAATAAAATCCTTCTTTTGGAACGGTAACAGTTTCTTTAGAGCTGAACGGCGCTGTACTTCATCGACCGCCAGTATCATCTGGCGCATATAGTCGATGCGCTCACCATCGAAAAACATATGTTCAGTTCTACACAGGCCAATTCCTTCTGCACCGAACGATACCGCCTGCCTGGCCATTGTCGGAGTGTCGGCATTCGTGCGGATTTTTAAGGAGCGATGCTTGTCTGCCCACCGCATAACTGTTTGAAACAATTCATACGTATAGCTGGCTGAAGGCTTGAGCCCGCCGTCCAATACGCGTTTCACTTCGGAGTCTGCATTTTCAATCATGCCTTTGTAAATAGCGCCGGTGCTACCGTCTATGGAGATATAATCTCCTTCTTTCAGCACAACTTTCCCAGCTGTAAGTGTTCTTCTTTCGTAATTGATTTTGATATCGCTGGCTCCACAAATGCAGACCTTGCCCAGTTGCCTCGCAACGAGGGCGGCGTGTGAAGAGACGCCTCCGCGTGATGTTAGAACGCCCTGGGAATAAAGCATTCCTTTCAAATCATCTGGTGATGTTTCAGTTCGACACAGTACAACTTTATTTCCCTTGCGAGTTTCAATTTCAGCAGTGGAAGCAGTGAAGGCAATTCGACCCGTTGCTGCACCCGGACCAGCCGGTAGACCATGCCCAATAGCGGCAGCCGCTTTCAGCGCCTTCGGGTCAAAAACGGGCACCAGCAGCGAATCGATAGATTCTGCTGGAATTTTCAGCAGTGCATTTTCTTGCGACATTAGCCGCTCTTTCTGCATTTCCACCGCGATTCGTACGGCAGCCAGACCCGTACGTTTGCCATTACGGGTCTGCAGGATGAAAAGTTGACCATTTTCAATAGTGAATTCGAAGTCTTGCATGTCCTTGAAGTGCCTTTCCAGTTTGTTTCGAACTTTCTCCAAGTCACGAAAACTTTTTGGCATCGACTCTTGCATATGCTGAATGCCGTGAGGAGTGCGCACACCAGCCACAACATCTTCTCCCTGGGCATTGATCAGGTACTCTCCATAGAATAATTTTTCGCCGTTCGCCGGATCGCGCGTAAATGCTACTCCTGTGGCACAGTCTTTGCCGGCATTTCCGAACACCATAGCTTGTACGTTTACGGCTGTGCCCCATTCCGCAGGGATGCCGTACTGTTGGCGATAGAGTATCGCGCGTTCGTTCTTCCAGGATTCGAATACTGCCCCTATCGCCCCCCAAAGCTGCTGGTTTACGTCCTGGGGAAACGCGCTGTGGGTACGCTTCGAGATAAGTGATTTATAGCGCCGTACTAGCTCCCTGAGATTATCAGTGTTGAGCTCTGCATCTGAAGTTACCCCGGCACGCTTCTTGAGATTTTCCAGAATCTCATGAAAAGGAGCCTCTTCTTCTTCAGACCTGGCTTGTACTCCCATGACAACATCGCCGTACATCTGGATAAACCGTCGATAACAATCCCACGCAAATCGTGAATTGCCCGAAATTTCGGCCATGCCTTCGACAGTTTCATCGTTAAGGCCGAGATTTAGAATTGTGTCCATCATGCCAGGCATTGAATCTCTGGCACCCGAACGAACCGAGAGCAGTAGTGGATTCTGACGGGCTCCAAATTTCTTGCCAATTTGATGTTCAATTTGCCTGATGGCATGGGCCACCTGCTTTCTGAGAGTCGCTGGATAGCGCTTCTCGTGGTCATAGTAGTAGCTACAAACTTCAGTGCTTATAGTGAATCCAGGAGGGACAGGCAAGCCTATCGAAGCCATTTCCGCCAAATTTGCTCCTTTGCCACCTAGCAATTCGCGCATTTTGGCATTACCAGTAGTTTCGCGTCCAAAGGCGAAAATGTATTTTTTGGATTTCCGAGGAGTTTTTTGAACAGAAGAGGGCGATCTAGTCTTAGCAGCTTTACTCATAAATCAGTTACGTACCCTATTTTCCAAATTTCAGCGAATTTAGTGGATAAGCATTCCTCCAATGGTGAGAAAGCTTTTTTGGCTCCAGCTATTTGCTTACCTAACATGCCATTATCGAGGATATGTCAAAAGACTTATTCATCGATTAACAGACAATAACGACTGAAACCTACCCGGCGCGGGTGGGGAGAATAAAGCAACCGTGAGCCAAAATCCAGTGCTTAATAAGCTGTATTTCAACAGTATGACAACGAAGCAAAATATATCTACTATCATATATTAGAATAACTGGCTTTTGCTCATTTTCGCTGTCCGCTCCAATTGCAGCCACTCCTGTTTCATCAATGACAGTTAAGATCTGCGTCGGTCTACAACAAATCTGGCAGTCCCCGGTATTAGACTTGCTGGGAAATAGAACAACACAAAACTAATTGAATTTTCTCTCCACAGCAGGGATATTGAAGCTCAATCGATTCTCAAAAATGCATCATTGAGCAACTTCTGTAATCAGTGGAATGCCATCGAAAAAGGCTTCGAGGTTTTGTATAACCAGATTGCCCATATCGCGACTTGTTTCAATCGTGCCGCTTCCTATGTGGGGCAAAAGAACGACGTTCTCCGATCCTTTGAGTGAAGCAGGTACAACAGGTTCATTTGCATAGACGTCCAGCCCAGCACCGGCAATTATTCCCTGGTCGAGAGCTTCGATCAAAGCGTGCTCGTCAACGCTGCTACCGCGTCCCACATTGATAAAAATGCCATCGGGCCCAAGGCTTAGGAATGCTTCTTTGCCAATGATTTCGCGTGTTTCATCTCCACCCGGAAGCAGATTGAGAAGAATGTCGGAATCGGCCGCGAGTTCTGAAATTGACGAGTAGTAGCTATACGGGTGTGGCTTGGGTGACCTGTTGTGATAGGCAATATTGAGTTTAAAGGTCAGAGCACGATCCACAATTGCATGCCCAATTCTTCCTAACCCTATGATTCCTAGAGTTTTTCCAGCGAGGCTATGGCTGGCGGGGAACAGACTCAGTGCCCATGAGCCATTACGTACAAATTTGTCTGCTTTAATGATTCCTCGCACTGTTGCAAGAATAAGAGCCATCGCGATATCTGCCACGGCATCATTCAGCACTCCTGGCGTATTAGAAACCTTTATCCCTCTTTTCCCAGTTACATCAAAATCAATTCCGTCAACACCGACACCAAATGTGGCGATGAATTCAAGTGAATTCAGTTCATAAACGATTTCGTCACACTCCCAGGAGCCGGTTGCAACTGCTTTACATTCCCCCTGTAGCATCTGGATAAGTTCGCGTTTCTCTTTTGCTGAACATTTCCATAGATGATGGGTATCAAATTGGCTGTCGAGTTTTACGATAGTCTCCCGGTGAAATTTGTTGGCGACTAATAGCTTTTCTTTACTAGGCATAGGGTCAGTTTGCAAGGGTTCAAGATTCTAGAGTGTATTATTTTCACTAAGCAGTAAGCAAGCAGCTCTACAATCCGCACGTTAATTGGTTGCGATACATCTATATTTTCCGTAGATTGCAAACTCGGCTACAGATAACAGCCAAATACTTGCGCCTAAAGCTATGAATTCGAAAACTGAAGCATTCAAGAATCTCCCCTCAGTAGACAAGCTGCTGCAGTCGGAAATATTAGGATTGCTCATAGTTCGAGTGGGTCACGAATCGGTGAAGTTGGAAGCGAGATCGCAACTCGAGTCTCTACGAAGCAGGATTGCCGAAGCTGATGAGTCAGTTTTGCAATGGGTCGGGTCAGAAGGATTTCTGGATGATTTTTGTTCTGCTGTTCAAGTTAGTATAGAAGGAGCTTTTTCGAGTTCTCTCGTTCCCGTAATAAACCTGACAGGGACTGTAGTTCACACCAATCTTGGCCGGGCTCGCTTGCCGCTTGAAGCAATTGCTGCGATACAGTTAGCCGCAACTCAAACCACCAATTTGGAATATGACCTGGAGACTGGAACCCGGGGCGATCGGGATAGCCATATCGAAAGTAAGCTGTGTAATATTACAGGAGCAGAAGCCGCCACTGTAGTAAACAACAATGCCGCAGCTGTGCTGCTGGTGCTTAACTCACTAGCTTTTAACAAGGAAGTGTTGATTTCTAGAGGAGAGCTGGTCGAAATTGGTGGAGCGTTTCGAATTCCCGATGTTATGAAGAGTGCCGGGTGTACTTTGAAAGAAATCGGCACTACCAATCGAACTCACCTACGTGATTATGAATCTGCGCTTTCAGACCAAACGGCACTACTAATGAAAGTACATGCTAGCAACTACGAAATCCGTGGATTCGTGAATTCAGTGTCTGAGTCCGAACTCAGCGAATTGGCTGGCAGTAATGAACTTCCCTTCGTTTCAGATCTGGGCAGTGGCACATTGGTAGATTTAGAACAATTTGGTCTGCCTCATGAAACTACTGTACAGGAATCCCTGCAGATGGGCGCCGACATCGTGACGTTTAGTGGCGATAAGCTGTTAGGAGGCCCGCAGGCAGGGATCATTGTAGGCAGGGCTGATCTGATTAGAAAAATTAAGGCCAATCCACTTAAGCGGGCATTACGCGTTGACAAGATTACGCTTGCGGCGCTGGCAGAAGTCATCAATCTATACCAGGATTCACGGAGATTGAGTTCCCGTTTACCGCTATTGGTTGATTTAACCCGACCCCTGAAAGAAATTGAAGCTGTTGCGGCTCAGCTGTTACCAATAGTGCAGGCTGCTGTACAAAACAAAGCCAAAGTCGTCACGAATTCCTGCCAGAGCCAGATTGGCAGCGGTTCATTGCCTCTGGATTTGGTGCCAAGCGTTGCCTTGGAAATTACTCCAGTGGCAGAAAAGGGGCAAACTGACGCGATGCTAATTGGCCTGGCTCTTGCATTTCGAAAGTTACCAAAACCGGTAATAGGGCGAATTCATGATGGAAAGCTGATCTTCGATTTACGCTGCCTGACTGACAGTGAGGAATTCGAGCATCAGTTAACTGAGCTGGATATTGTTGTTTAAGCTGCTGCATAGTGACCGCCTCGAACTCCTAGCTTGAAGCAAATCAGAGACAATATTGCCGCTGCAAACATCATAATCAGTAACGGATAAACAGTGCCGTTATAAATCAGAGCTACTGCCTGGGCAGCGACCGCCGAAAAAGCCATTTGCAGGAATCCAGTTAAACCCGATGCGCTGCCTGCGTATTGCGGGAACTCATTAATCGCGGCAGCCTGAGCATTTGGCAGTGTAATGCCATTGCCAAACACGGCAAGTGCTATCGGCGCAAACAAGCCAATTGGATGTTTGACTCCGGCAATCTGTAAAACAAACGCAAGGGAAATACCCAGAATAGCGATGCTGGCGCCATAGGATATCATTCTGTTTATGTCGATCTTGCGGCCAAAATGTCGCGCTACATAATTGCCCGACATAAAGCCCAGTGGAATCATCACAAAAAAGTAACCATATTCAGTTGGTGGTCTATTTAAAACTGATATCATGATTTCCGGTGCGGCAGAGATAAATGCGAAAAATACAACCGATACAAAAGTTACACAGAAGGCATAGCCGCAGAATGCACGGGACTTAAACAGGCTTGCAAATGTGTTTATCATGGCCCCTATTCCTTCAAAGGACACAGGATTTTCGAGTGTTTCTGGTAGGTTGCGCATTAGCAACAAGAAACTAACAATACTTAGTACGGCGATTACAACGAAAACTGATTGCCAACCGAATCTACCCATTAATTCACCACCTAGAGCAGGCGATAGCATTGGTATTACAACCATGACCATAACCAGTGTAGCGATCACCCTCGCGGCGTCTTCAGCACCATAGATATCCCTAACTATCGCTCGAGCTAACACAAGACCGACAGCTCCGCCAAAAGCCTGAATGAAACGACCCGCGATCAACAACTCGATCGTGTTCGCCAGATAACAAAATATTGATCCCAGTAATGTAATTGCCATACCTACGAGCATTATGGGTCTGCGCCCATACTTGTCCGAAAGCGGCCCGTAGACTAGTGTCCCTACAGCAATGGCGAACATAGACAGGCTAAGGGTTAGCTGAGCGATATCATTGCTGACTTGGAAAGTGTCCTGAATTATCGGCAATGCAGGTAACAGAATTTGCATCGCCGCCGGACCCATGGCGGAAGTAGCCGCTAGTAGAACAATTAGTTGTTTGGATAGGACATTGATGTTTGACAAACTGCAGCCCAAAAATATGGAATTGTATGAATAAGAGCATTAGAAGTTAGCTGTCCGGCAGGGCGTCGAAGCAACTCACTCATTGGCTCAGAAAAGTATCTCTATTCTGACGCAGGTTGCCGTTTAACTGAGAACTGAGAATGACGCTCGAACCTAATAGGATTGAGCGCTGAGCCTTGCTGATGTCATATCCAAGGCCAAACGCCTGTGTATGAAACAATCGTGTCAGCTCTTGAGCATTCCACTTGCTGCTTTGACTGCCGGCGGCCTCCATTGTGTAACACGATATGCTGGTTGCTGATCTCGAATTCAGGCATATAGATAAGTCTGGAGTGGAGTGTACATTTAAGACCAGTCCATTTTGATGTTCATGAAATCGAGGTGAGCGTAGCAAATACCGGGAGGTCAAACTGGAAAACTCTGATCCGTCCTGTTCAATACTGACCGGGATACTGGTTTCCAGTCTTCTTATAATACTTGGATCCTGCCGTAGTGCATACTCATAAGAATCCAGCGCTTCTTCATATCTCTCTACTGCCCATAGGGCGTCCGCCATTTGGGCGGAAATTCTTGCTTTGAGCAAGGCCTCTTGCTGGGGAAGGCGAGCCAAAGCGTTCCTGCCGGCCTCAATGATCTTAGCGTGGTCGTTATTCAGCGCAGCAATTTCAGTTAGATAGGAGAAGTAATATCCTGGATTGAGTTGGAAAGCACCGTTGTTGTTGGCTTGTTCCAGAATATTCGCTGTTACCCCTGGTCCAATTAACCCGGCAATCTCGGGTTCGATCCATTCGGGTATGTGGACATCCAGTGGAGCATAGGGGCGCAGTCGGCTCTGAATTACATCGAACTCGGCAAACAGTGAGCCCGCTCTGCGTGCGGCGCGCCAGGCATCAAAACGTAGTGAAATCGCGGCGATTTGTGACTTGACCGAATCTACAAGATCCATTGAAGCAGCGTTCTCCAATTGAATCTGGTATTCAGCTCGATTTGCCATCATATTTAGCAGTGCTGCATAGGCGTCTTTCTGTGCGTCATCGGCGCTGTAGGATCCATTCCTGTCTGGTTGACTGAGAGCAGTGGTGGTAAGTTTTACGGAATCTTCGGCATAACCTGCCAATAAAAGAAAACTAGCGCCAACCAGAAAGTGTTCGGCGCGATTCATCACGCTTACAATAGGGTCCTGTTGCTCTCGCCAGATGAGCATACGATCCAGAGCCGACCTCGCTTCATCGAAGCGAGCCTGATTCATCGTGAGGTATAATTTGTAAATCCAGGGATCGGCCACGCTATCGGGATTCAGATAGCGCGTTGCCCGATTGAGGTAGTCTTCCGCCTGCTCAATTTCCAGCAAGCTCAATGAGACTTCTGAGGCATTGGTGAGATAAACCGTGTCATAATCATTTGCCTGATTTGCAATATCTTCATCTTCATCGATCGCGCGGTCACAGGCAGACATCGACTCGATTGGTTGCAAACTTGCCAGTTCCACTGCGCACAAGGTATTCCAGGCGCGTGCTCGCTCGCGCTCATTCTCGCTGTTTTGAAGCACCTGGTTGGCACTTGCGCGAGCCGCTTCATATTGCTTTAGCTTGATGAGAGGCCATCCCCGAAATGACTCGACATCCTGCCCATAGATTCGACTGAGCTTATCGAGGTATTCGAGTGACTTAAGTTGTTCACCCATGAGTTGATGCACATAGGACAATTGGCTTAGCGTCAGGTAGTGCCATTGTACATTTCCCGAGTTAAAAGCCTCCTCCAGAGTCTCATAGTCAGTCAGCTCTTCTGCTCGGTTAAGATGGAACAAGGCTCGAGGCATGTTTGCTTCGACTGAAAATAACACTTCCGCCAGTACGAATTGAGCAGCGGGTGATTCAGGGTCATTGCGAAGCCACAGTTCCGAGAGTTCACGAGCCTTTACATTTTGCCTCAGGTTCAGGGCATCACAAATTGCCAGCGCCCGAAGATCACTCACATCGGAAAACCCGAAACAGAGGGGCAAGCGCGCCTCGGGAATGTCGATACTGCCAATATCGAGCGGCAGGTCATCCTGGGAGTAGGCAACATGCTGGATCACTAGGCACGCAACAAAAACCAGCATCCTGTTGAGGCAAGACCGTCCAACTCGGCAAGCTAGGAGTACGTAGCTCATCATGCTGTGAGGGTGCTCCTGGCGAGTTGTTCCATCGGATCACGCATATTGTCTGCCAGTACTTTCTCAAAGTCCGCGACTCCTGGCGCCAGCTCGATGCGATGGCCCAGTACGCGAGGCAGTAATAGCTCAATATCTTCAGCGCTCACATAGTTGCGCCCTCTCAGCGCAGCAGACACTTGCAGGGCAGGTAGCAGTAACACCATGCTGCGGGTTGAATTGCCCTGTAATACTCGATCATCGCTGCGAAGATTCCGTGAGATATCCACCAGTACAGTCTTGATGGCAGGATTGATGCTTACTCCCGAGTCAATTTCGTGGCGTGCGCTCAACACTTCATCACGAGTCACTGTCGCGAGACTATCCCCAAAATCCCGGCGCTCCTTGTAAGTATCCAGTACGTCCAACTCTGCTTCACGATCGATATGATTCATAGTGATCTTGAACAGGAAACGATCCAGCTGTGGAGTGGGCAGTGGATAGGTGCCAACCAGATCGAGTGGGTTCTGGGTGGCAATGACAAAGAACAAGCCATCCAGTGCATAAGTGACATTATCTACTGTGACCTGTTTTTCGCCCATCGCCTCTAACATGGCTGACTGAACCTTGGGCGAAGTACGGTTAATTTCATCCGCGAGTACAACGTGGGCAAACAGTGGGCCATGGCGAAAATGAAATGCATTACTGTTGCTGTCGAAGACAGGAACACCGGTAACATCTGACGGCAATAGGTCAGGCGTGAACTGGATGCGGCGAAATGGCACGATAGCTTCGTCAGTGCTGGTACCACTGACGATGGCATCTCCTAGGGCTTTAGCCAGGGTGGTTTTTCCGGAACCGGGGTAGTCCTCGAGTAAGATATGGCCATCGGCGAGGAGAGCAATAATCGCCAGCTCAATGACATCATCGCGGCCCAACACCTGCTTTTTCACAGTGTTCATCAAAGTCTGCAACACGCCGAGAGAAGTCGATAAATCTGTATTGGTGGCAGAAAGGGCGTCGCTACCATCCACTGATGACAGTTCAGTGATTTCGGCAGTACTATCTGACGTCATAAATTACTCCAAGCAATGTAATTAATTGATATTTCTAGCAATTATCGGGTTAACAGCCAGGAAAAAGGATTTAGTAGAGCGAGCACTTTCTTCCACGTGACGGTGTTGTGGTGGATCTCTTTACTAATCGCCCGCTGTAAGGCATTCCACTGCATTCTGTCGAAATGCCCCGGTACGTCACTACCGAGTGCACAGGCGAGATGGGAATGCGTCATTACCTTGATTGTTGGGGCAGTCTGGCTGGCTCGGGCCGCGAAATTCTCACGGCTCTCACCATAGCGCCGATGTAAACCAATTGCGGATAAGCGGTCCAATACCGCACGATAACTTACTCGGTGTTGGTTCGGCTCTCTGGCCTGACTAGGGACCCACAGTCGATAAAATTTGATTAAATAAGCCACGGTAAGAATGAGTATCGCTGAGACATACAGAACATTTAGCAGAGCTTGCAAGCTGATAAATGAAGATTGCTGTGACTCAAGAAAGTCCTCGAATGAAGCGTCATTTCGCAGCATATCTCCTAACAGCTGTTGCAGGTCATTTTGTGGATCGGTAGTCATATCGACTAGCGTCTGTTGTGGTGCCGGGTCTACGATTACCCAGCCGATATCGCGAAAATAGATTTCAGGCCAGGCATGACCGTGCACTGCCTGAATTAGCAGGGAAGAGCCACCCGATCTATTGCTGGCTGGTACCGAGTAACCCACGCCGACTCGCGTAGGAATACCGATGCTTCGGTACATGTAGGCAGCGGCAAATGAGAAGTGCATACAGTAACCAGTCAGATCACCGAACAGAAAAGAAGCCGCTGGATCCGGCTCATAGGCGTGTTCGTTCTTCAGGCTATAAATTCCGTTTTCATCAAGGTAGGTCTTAATTGCCCAGGATTTGGCGAAGGGATCTTCAGTAAATTCAGGGCGTAGATTGGAAATCAGGCTTTCTGCTAATTCCTGATAACGCGGATCATCGGGCAATGCTAGGTATTCTTGAAGGACTTCGTCCGACCAGTCTTCTCTGCCTGTCTCTCTCCCAATTAAAAATTCGAAATCGTATTCCGGGGCGAGTGAATAACTGTTATAGGTGCGCTTGAATCGCAAATTATTAGGGTTAGGCACATTTTCATACGCAATGGGGCTCTCGAGACCGAATGGTGAGCGGTGGGGTACCAGCATCCCAATCGTGGAGCGTACAGCTGTTCGCTGATCTTCACTCAGTGGCAATTGTTCTGTATCCGCGCGGCCATTAGTGAAAAATTCGATCAAGTCCTGATCCATGTCCTGCCGTGTCGTAAAATCCAACATCGACCCATTAAACTGAGAATAAGCCGATTCACGAAAATAGTAGGAGCCATTAATCGGCTCATAGTCATCCCGAAATACGACTACAGCCACAGGCGCTTCTTTGTCATTAGCGGTGTCCTCACCATCGCGAAACGGGTTTTCTTGCGGTGAGCCATTACCGGACTGTTGTCCGGTTAATCCAAGATCATCGGTGAGTTGTGGCGTGGGCAGCCCGAACAAGCGCACATAGGCTAATAGTGAAAAACATAATATGCCTAGTACGGCGAAATGATAGGGAAGCCTTCTCTGATTACTCTCCATCATCAAGAGGGCCGATAATGACAATACTGCAATGCAGCCGAACGCCATCAGAATTGCAGAAGGGTCGATGCCTCGAACCAGAGCAAAATCTCCAATAAAGAATGGCCGATGTATCATGCCATTACGATGTGCCGCTAAGGTTATGACAAATGCGGATGCCACAAATAAAATTTCTAGAACCGCACCGTAACTGGTCCGGTGAGCCAGACTTCGCAATCCAATTGTGATACTGGCACTGATTACAAACCACTTTATGAATTCGCTGCTATTGAATGCACCCATAGGTGAAACCAGATCCGCGACTGACTGCGAACTCACTAATAGTTGTGCAGTGAAGATTCCCACCAGCCATAGCAATAATCCTGCACACAGAATCGAACTGGTTCGGAATCTGTTCCAGGGCGGCTGATGCAGACGGAGATCAACCAGATAGCACGCGAAAAGGCAGCCCACGAAAGCAGCGACGGATCCGCTGACTACAGACAGAGAGAGGCTTAGCACCCAAAAGCTACTGGCAATAATCGCCGCCCGTAAGCTGGTAGGGAGAAAGTGATGTGACGAATGCTCTGCTCGTACTGTCATAACTTAAACCTTTCGAAGGGTCTGATCGAAGCTAAGCCCGGTTTTCCGATCCACAACAAGAGTGGATTCTACTAGCTGACCGAGTTCGGTCAACAGATTGATTAGATCATGCTTCGGACTGGCGCGTTCCAGCGGTGAGCTGTCACTTCCAGGCTCCTGAAAGAACAGTCTATGCCAGATACTGAAGGATTGTGGATCTTCGAATCCATCGGTTGCCAGCACTAGTGAAAAGTGACCGGAATGACGCCCAATTGTTTTCTTCAGGTTTGCCAGCCATGGGGCGAATTCAGCGGCGGCAAATACGATGCAATGAGCTCCGGATTGTCCGGCCGCTGCCGTTAAGAAGTTATCCAGCCCATAGCTGAAAGGGGGGCTGATTGCTCTTGATCGGGCGATCGCGTCCAGTGACTCAGCCAGCGTCTCGCAAGGTAATTCTGAGCCATCTGCTCCAAATGCCCAATCTTCGCCCAGCACAGCTGCTTCCAGAGCAACACGAGCCACGGCGGCAGCTGCTTCATCGTTGTTACTGCTTAGCAGATAAGCCACAGTGCGTTTGCTATGGAAGATACTCTTCTCGGCGAGTCGTACGTTCAGCTGGCGGCTTCGGGCGAACACTTTCCACATGATGTTGCGTATTGAATCTCCGGGTGCGTAAGGGCGAATCTCCATGCGATCACCTTCAGGATCGCCCGAAGGATTTGGAATGCCATCTTCAGCAGTAAGGGAGCGCAATAGAGGTAATGGCTTAACCGTATTGGTTCTTGGTAATGCCTTGAAGCGAATTGGTTGATCCTGCCACCAGGAATAGCGACAGAATCCCAAAACATCTGACACTATGAACTGACGAACTACATTCTCCGCCAGACAACGTTTCTTCGGTATAATCTCCTCCACCAGTTCACTCGAAGTCGACACTCGAACCCTGGTTTCGATATAATCGGGAAATGTGATTCTCCAGGACAGTTTAACGAGAGGAAAGTAGTTAAGCACCGGTAGTTTGAATCCAGTTTCGTTGGGAAAGCCCGCTTCGACATTTATCACTTTTGCGGTAGTGTCTGTGCTACCCAAAGTGCGATACACGCTACGCTGGACCAATACACCGCTGATCACTGAACAGAACAGGCAAAAAATGAGTATAGCAAGCGCACAGATCGCCAGTGAGAATACCACCAGATCCATGGAGCCATAGCCAAAGATACGCAAAGCCCCCGCAGCCATAAACAGTGTAATACTACCCTGTAGAGTAAGTGGGAACAGTCCAGCCAGCTTCTGTATCATGTTGGCCAGAATAGACTGCCTGTATTTAGTGGAAAGATTGGAAAAAAGCTGCATGGCTTCGGCTTCAGCGATAGTAATGCTCTCAGCGGGAAAATTAGTTTCCGACATCAATCGCTCCATTTTTGCATGCCGCAGGCCCGACTACAATGAATGGAGTGCCTTCTAAAAAGCACTATATTTCAATATTTACCTTTGTTTTCACTGAGTTAGCAATAAAGCACTGTTCATGAGCCAGATGGTGTAATGATTCTTGTGTGGCTCTATTTGGAATCGATTCACCAGAATGTATAACCGTGGGGCTCAGTGTGACTTGACTAACCACATACTTACCTTCGGCATTTCTGGCCATTACACCCACCGCGTTATCGATATACGAATCAATCTGAAATCCTTGGTCAGACGCGAGTGCAAGATAAAAAAGCATATGACAGGATGAGATTGAGGCGACGAATGCTTCTTCTGGATCTACATTCTCTTCGCTTGACCAGGGTAGGGGAACAATCTGAGGAGATGCTGACGCTGGAACTTCAGTGCCGCCATCAAACTTCCAGATATGAGCACGAGATTATCTATTAGATAGAAAATCTGCTCCGTTGCGTTTCCAGCTAATCGTCGCAGAATAGTTAGACATGGCACCTCAAAATTAAGATTACTGGTTGATCCTGTTTTCAATAATTTGCTCTACTACAGCAGGTTCGGCAAGCGTCGTAGTGTCTCCAAGATTCTCGAGTTCGTTCGCTGCAATCTTGCGCAGGATTCGCCGCATGATTTTTCCAGATCGTGTTTTAGGTAAGCTGGGTGCGAATTGAATGATTTCCGGTTTGGCGAAAGCACCGATTTCTTTTCCGACGAATTGGATCAGTTCCGTTCTCAAGTCTTCGGTAGGCTCTTCGCTACTCATCAGCGTAACGTAAGCATAGATGCCCTGGCCCTTGATTGCGTGGGGGTAGCCCACCACGGCGGCTTCCGCGACAGTATGATGGAGCACCAACGCGCTTTCAACTTCGGCTGTCCCCAGGCGGTGACCGGAAACGTTGATCACATCATCAACTCGGCCGGTTACCCAGTAATATCCATCTTCATCACGGTGGGCACTGTCTCCAGTGAAGTAGTATCCAGGGTAGGTTGTAAAGTAAGTCTCGATACAGCGCTGGTGATCCCCATATATGGTTCGAATCTGGCTTGGCCAACTTTGAGAGATTACCAGATTACCGGTGGCGGCTCCTTCCAGCTCATTGCCATCCGCATCCAGTAGGGCAGGTTTTACTCCAAAGAACGGCTCAGTAGCAGATCCGGGCTTCAAATCGGTCACCCCGGGTAGAGGCGTTATCATGATCACACCAGTTTCAGTCTGCCACCACGTGTCGACTATAGGGCAACGGGAATCGCCTACCACTTTGTAGTACCACTCCCAGGCTTCCGGATTGATGGGTTCGCCGACTGAGCCCAGTAGTCGCAGTGATCCACGGGATGTGCGGGTAACGGGCTCGTCACCGGCTGCCATTAATGCGCGAATTGCCGTTGGAGCCGTGTAAAAAATATTAACTCGATGCTTGTCGATTACCTGCCAGAACCGGGAAGCATCCGGATAAGTCGGGACACCTTCGAACATAAGTGTGACAGCCCCGTTTGCTAGAGGTCCATAGACGATGTACGAGTGACCGGTTACCCAGCCGACATCGGCTGTGCACCAGTAGATGTCTCCTTCATGATAGTCGAAGACATACTTATGGGTAATACTCGCTCCGAGCAGATATCCGGCTGTTGTGTGCAGTACTCCCTTGGGCTTGCCGGTTGAGCCTGATGTATAGAGTATGAACAGTGGATCTTCGGCATCCATCAGCTCAGGTTCACATTCGTCGCTTTCGGCAGCGGTTGCCTTGTGATAACAAACATCGCGGTCTTCAGACCAACCAACATCTGCATTGGTTCGTCGTACTACGAACACAGAATGAACGTTAGGGCATTGTTCAAGCGCGGCGTCCACATTTGCCTTTAATGGTATATAGCGGCCACCTCTGACACCCTGGTCTGCCGTAATCACTGTCTGGCAATCTGAGTCCAATATTCGATCCTTGAGTGATTCAGGCGAGAAGCCACCGAAGACTACGGAATGAATGGCTCCTATCCTTGCGCAAGCTAACATCGCATAGGCCGCTTCGGGAATCATGGGCATGTAGATACAGACCCGATCTCCTTTTTTTACACCTCTCGTTTTCAGTGCATTGCTGAGTTTACAGACCTGTTGGTGTAGTTCTCGATAGGTGATTTTCTTGTCATCATCAGGTTCATCGCCCTCCCAGATTATTGCTGTCTGCTCGCTTCTGCGCTCCAGGTGTCGATCAATGCAGTTAAAAGCCACATTCAGCTTCGCATCAGTAAACCAACTCGCCTCCGCTTTAGTGAAGTCACTGCTTACCACTGATGACCAGGGCTTATGCCAGTAGAGTAGTTCCCCAGCCTGTTCTGCCCAAAATTCCTCCGCTGATTCAATCGATTGGCGATAGAGTGTTTCATAGCGTTCACGAGTGAGATGACTGCTCTGGGACGCAGCCTCGCTAACGGGGTATGTAATGATTTCTGACATGATGCGTTCCTGTGCTCTTTGCTTGGTATATTGTAAATCCAGTGGCGAAATAAACAGACAGCTCGGCACGAGACAAAATTACCAAACTGCAGCGAGACTATCTGTATTGCTCTTCTACAGGGGCCAGTCAGTATGCCTCAAAGCCCCAGGCTACTCAAATGCCCCCAGGTTGTATGGTTGATGGGGGAAGCACTCTGGAAGGTAGCTAGCATTTCACCTGCAGGCGAACGTTATCGATCAAACGACAGGCGCCCAGATGGGCGGCAGCTAAGATTACTATCGATGAATCTAGCTCGCTCGCAGGTGTCAGCTCATGCGCGTTGCAAATAGCCAAATAGTCAGGATCGAATCCTGCAGCGGATAGCTCCTTAATCGCTGCTTTTTCCAGTTTTCTATAGTCTCGCTCGCCCCGAACGATTTTCGAAGCTGTATCGCATAGGCAGCGGTAGAGACGCGGTGCGATTGCGATTTCGCGGTGGCTGAGATAGGCATTTCGTGAACTCAGTGCTAGTCCAGCCTCATCTCGTTCAATCTCGATACCCTCTATCTCGATATTGAACGCCAGATCGGTGGCCAATCTCTGTATGAGTAGGAATTGCTGGTAGTCTTTCAGGCCGAAATAAGCCTTGTGTGGTTGCACGATATTGAACAATTTGCAGACTATTGTGGCCACGCCATCAAAATGTCCCGGCCTGCTTCTGCCGCAGTAAATCTCCGAAAGCTCGGGAATATGAATAGTAGTCGTACTGCCTAAATCGGTGCCATAGATAGCCTCTACGGTTGGAGCGAAGAGGAGATTACAGCCGACAGTCCTTAACTTCTCCTGATCAGTGCTGAGGCTGCGTGGATAGGTTTCCAGGTCCTCGTCCGAACCGAATTGCAGCGGGTTTACGAAGATTGTGCTAACGGCGAAATCACATTGCTTGACAGCGGCGCTTACTAATTTGAGGTGCCCCGCATGGAGATGACCCATTGTTGGTATCAGGCCGATGGTGCTACCGGAAGCTCGCTGTCTGATTAATAATTCACGGAGTTTCTCTGTTTCGGTAATGGTCAACATGGTTTTCAAGCGGGTTAGTTAAAGCAATGTTCCTCACCGGGGAAAGATGAGCCATGGACTGCTTTTACGTAGGCTTCAATAGCACCAGGTATACCATTATCTGACTCTTTTAGAAAATTTTTGACAAATCTAGGCGTGATAGGGGAAACGCCAAGTACATCATGAAGCACCATTATCTGGCCAGTTGTAGCTGGCCCGGCTCCGATTCCTATGACGGGAATGCCAACCGATTCGGTAATGGTCTTAGCCAGGCTCTTGGGAACACATTCCAGTAGCAGTATGTTGGCTCCTGAAGCCTCTAGCATCTGCGCTTCCTCAATTATCAGTTGGGCCTGCTCAGTATCTCGACCCTGAACGTGAAATCCCCCGATTCGATTGACAGATTGTGGAGTCAGGCCCATGTGTGCACAGACAGGTATGCCACGCTCGGTGAGCAGCCTGGTAGTATTGGCGATCCAGGCTCCACCTTCCAGCTTGACAATATGGGCGCCAGCGCGCATCAAGGCAGCGGCGTTCTCAAGCGTCTGCGATTCTGAAGCATAGCTCATGAATGGCAGGTCAGCCATTAGCAGCGAGCCTCTGTTGCCTCTTTTTACACAATGAGTATGGTAAATCATGTCATCCATCGTCACAGGCAGTGTGCTATCGTGCCCCTGAATCACCATGCCCAGTGAATCACCCACTAGCAAGACTTCCACACCTGCTTCGCTCAGAATCGAAGCAAAACAAGCATCGTAGGCAGTAAGGCAGGCAAATTTCTCACCTCGTTTCATGATGCCAAGTAAAGTGGTTAAGGTTACGTTGCTTACGGTTTTGTGCGTACTCATAGTTTTTCAATAAACAGTAATGGGATTACAAAATACCACTGCTCACTCGCGGCTAACTGCAGTGCTATCTTCCGGTTGAAATCGATGAATGGACTCAGGCTATATCAAAGATGAACTAGGATTAAAGTAGTGCGTGCCGCTGGGCAGAGCAACAATATAGTCTACTAGTTGTTGATAGTCATCTTCATTTCCAACCAAATCAATTTCGGCGCTATTTACAATCAGCAGAGAGGTTCTGTTGTAGTAATGGAAAAAATCCGTATAGGCACTATTCAGATTCTCCAGATATCCCAGTTCGATGTACTGCTCAGCCTTGATGCCACGTTTTTGAATGCGATCCAATAGCACATCGGTAGGCGCCTGCAGAAAGATAACCAGGTCTGGAACAGGTGCGTCTACCACCAGATGGCGATAGACATTCAGATACAGTTCGTACTCATCTGGATCCAAATTTTGCTGCGCAAAGAGCTGGTCTTTTTCCATCAGAAAATCAGCTACTCGGACTGGCTCGAACATGTCCTCCTGCCGTAATTCTTGTATTTGCTGGGAGCGTTGGAACAGGAAAAATAACTGTGTTGAGAGCGCATGTTGGCGAGGATTCTCATAGAAGCGCTGCAGGAAAGGATTTTCATCACTTCGCTCCAGCAACACTTCGTAGTTAAAAGTATCTGCCAGGCGCTTTGTAAGACTAGTCTTGCCGACGCCAATCGGCCCCTCGATAGCGATGAAGCGAGGTAGTGGCCTGGCGAAGCTGGTTTGCTGCATTACTAGGGGTCCTCTGCACAAGGTTTCGGCGACTCTGCGGGAGTCTGTCGCGAGGCTCAACGCAGGAATGGGCTCTCTTGGCAAGCACGACAACGATGCGGCAGGGCGCCACAGGGCCCAGAGTAGTCATAGTCTTGTTCAGAGAGTTCCTAGGTAACACCCGGTGGTTCGCGTTTGCTGCGTCGCCTGCGGCGTTTCCTGGGTTTTGAGACAGCTGCAATCATCTCCGATTTACGTTTTGTATCACCGATTTGGAAGTCCGTCCACCATTGGCCCAAGCTATCGAGTTCCTCTCCTGACTCCTCGCGCAGCAGAAGGAAATCATAGGCAGCGCGGAAACGCGGGTGATTGAAGACGCTCTCTATGCTGCGCTTATTGCGGCGTTGCAAACGATATTGTAATTCCCATATTTCTCGGCTGGCAGCTGTGAACCGTCTGGGAATCGCCGTATATTCCAGCTGCTCTGCAAGGGTTTGATTCGCTGCCTGAACGAAATGCTGATGTTGATTACCATCGGTGTTTGATAACTGCCCCAGACGAGTATTGAGCACAGGCCATAACAGTGCGGCGAAGAGAAATGCCGGGGTTACGGATTTTCCAGCCGCCAGGCGCTTATCGGTATTGGCGAGCGCCAAATCGACCAGCTTGCACCAGGTGTCATCTGCTTGTGTCAAGGCTTTCAGAGTCGGCGCAAACAAGAAATGTCCCAAATGATATTCCGAGAGCTGGGCAAACGTAGCGACTGCGTGACCACCTGTCATGAGCTTCAGCGTTTCATCAAACAGACGAGCTGGTGAGATAGATTTCAGCAGCTTAGCCAGCTCCCGAAATGGGCGTTGGGTGGCCTCTTCAATCGTGAATCCCAACTTGGCAGAAAATCGAATGGCTCGCAGCATCCGCACGGGATCCTCCCTGTAGCGCTCAACTGGATCACCAATGATTCTGAGTTGGCGAGCCCGAAGGTCATCCATGCCAGTACTGAAGTCGAGTACTCTAAAATGATCTACAGTGTAGTAGAGTGCATTAACGGTGAAATCACGACGTAATGCGTCCTCATCTATGTCTCCGTAAACATTGTCGCGAAGAATCATTCCCGAGCTGGAATGTGCCGAATCCAATCCCCGAATCTGACGCCTTGGCGCTGCATCATCGATTTCATTTAGTGCGTTATGGTGGGCTCGAAATGTAGTTACTTCGATGATTTCCCTCCCATAGCGAATATGCACAATCTTGAAACGGCGTCCAATAATTCGTGAATTTCTAAACAGTTGCCTAATTTCTTCCGGCGTTGCATTGGTGGCTATATCGAAGTCTTTCGGTGTATTGCCTAACAACAGGTCTCGGACCCCACCGCCAACCAGGTAACCATGAAAACCGCTCTCGTTAAGCCGATAAAGGACTTTCAGTGCACTGTGAGCTATGTTCTTGCGAGAGATTGGATGTTCATCACGCTCAATAATGTGCGCTCTGTCCAAGCCGGGCAAAGGGAGATTTGAATTCATTTGAAGTCAACTGTTATGTGAGCCAGACAGGAAGCGCGGTACTTCAATAACCGAAGGAAATAGCTTGAACTAGTCACGAATGTGGGTCTATTTCTCTTGGGTAGCGTCTCTGCTTATAGGAGCTATTACAGGCTCGAACGGCATAATACACCGCCACACACAAAATAGCAGAAATTCAGGTGAGAACGACGTGGCAGAGATAGTGAGGGGGTGAAAAACCACCCCCTCATAGGAAGGTAAACGTTATTGTTATTATTGCTATTGGTTACTTTTTTTATTAGTTGGGAGCCAAACATGGCGCCGCATAAAGCAAGGGGCGGTATATTTGAGGCAATGAAACAACAAGTCACAATAGCCGCAAGACCAGCCTTATTATTATTTGATGCACTAACCTCAGTTGTATAACTCAGTAATGCTATTTTTGTTTTTATTAATGATTATTATTATTGTTTATTGTTATTAGCAGGACATGCAAAGCATTTATTGTGCCAGTTTAACAAACCTTTATTTTTCAATAGGTTGCAATGTTAGAAACTAGTTGCTAATTGCTTTAAGCCTGGTTTTTGTTACTTATTGCCACTATCGGTTGAGTAAAAAAGTAGCGGTAGCGTTTTTGGGTGAGTTTTTCTGCAATACATTGAAAGGCGTATGTACTGTGGTTTTTCGCCAGTTTTAGCGATCTAAAAGAGCAGGCAGAGAGAGAAAAGGACCACTTTTTAAGCAGATTACAGGGATCAGGCGGGCTGCTTCTTCTTGCGGGGAATTCCAAAACGTTGCCTTCTTTCCCACAGGCATTTACGACTGATTCCAAGCTTCTTGGCCAACTGTGTTTCATTCATTGAATCCTGGTGTTCCAGCACAAATCGTTGGAAGTAATCTTCCAGTGACAATTCTTCAACCCGTTCAATCGACTCGGGCTGGGCCACTTCATCGGCTTCTTCAGCCTCGTTATCAATCGCCAACAACTCTTCACTAATTTCAGGTTTCTCGGCTAACACAACGGCTCTTTCTATGGCATTTTCCAGTTCACGGACATTTCCTGGCCATGCATATTTGGCTATAGCATGGCTGGCGCTATCGCTGAGATGCAGCATTGGGGTCTTCAAGCGTACGCAAATTCGCTGCAGGATTGTGTCGGCGAGTTCGAGGATATCGTTACCTCGCTCTCGTAGAGGAGGAATCAATAAGGTCATTACATTGATACGGTAATACAGATCTTCACGAAAATTTCTGTTAATCACTAACTGTTTCAAGTCTCGATGGGTGGCGACCACTAATCTCACGTCTACTTTCTTGGATTGGACCGAACCGACTTTGCGAATCTCATTCTCCTGTAAGACTCGTAGTAACCGAGCCTGCGCCTCCAGCGGTAGTTCACCAATTTCATCCAGGAATAGAGTGCTACTACTGGCGGCTTCTACCAGTCCAGTGCGAGTAGCAGTTGCTCCCGTGAATGCTCCTTTCTCATGACCGAACAATTCAGATTCAATCAGATTCTCTGGAATGGCAGCGCAATTTACCGAAATCATTTCCCGACCCTGGCGAGTACTCAGATTATGGATTGCTCGAGCAACAAGTTCTTTTCCAGTTCCAGATTCACCATTGATCAGCACGGTAGAATTCGTCAAGGCAACTTTCCGGATTCGCCTGAACAACTCCATCATCTGGGGGCAGCTTCCAATCATTCCGTGAACGGGAGGTTCATAATCATCGTTCTGCGCCTTTTCACGTTTGTGAGGCCTTGTGTGCTCCCGTACTATTTTGCCTACAGTCTCGATGATTTCTTTGTGCTCAAAAGGCTTGGCTATATAATCGACGGCTCCCATCTTCATCGAGTCAATTGCTGATCGAATACTAGAATAACTTGTCATTATCAATACAGGAGTGTTGGTAGCCTTAATGAGGTCGGTGCCAGGTGCGCCAGGTAACCGCAGATCACTTATGATCACATCAAACTCATCCATGTCATACTTTTCCAGTGACTCCTTCACAGTGCCGGCTTCACTGACTTGATATTCGTAGCGCTCTAGCAGTCGCTTCAGCGCATTGCGAATTACAACTTCGTCTTCTACTACCAATACCTGTGTCATTGCTGTCATATAAAATCTTTTACAGATTAATGTACTTATTCGCGCATAATTCTATTGCGCTTCGGCTTCCTGTTCTCGGGATGAGATCGACTGACTGTCGCCTTCATGATAACAAGGAAACCTCAGTATTACCTGCGTACCTGTTCCTTTGGGTTTATCGATAGGGCTGATTATATCAATATCCCCGTTTAAATCTTCTACTATGCTGAATACCAGTGACAATCCCAGCCCAGTGCCTTCTCCAGCTTCCTTGGTAGTAAAAAATGGATCGAAAATTCGGTCCCGGATGGCGGGAGGAATGCTAATTCCTTCATCAGTAATAGCGATTCTTACCCGATCTCCTTCAATAGTTGTCTGTAGAATGATCTTGCTATCGGTTTGGCTGGCGTCCCGCGCATTGTTAATCAGGTTGACCATAACCTGAAGAAGCCGTTGGAAGTCCCCCATGATTTTGGCTTGAGGATCACAATCCATCTGAAAATGAATGTCCTTGCTCTTTTTATCCAGTGAGATAAGCGTTTTCGCTTCTTCTATACAATCCAGCACGGACACAATTTCATTCTCATAGTGCGTCTGGCTGGTTCCTGCGTGAGCAAAATTCACTAGTGACTGTAAAATTTTTGAAGTGCGATTGGTTTGTTCGATTATCTGCTCCGCCAGATTGTTCAGTTCCTTATTCGGATATTCATCGCGAATAGTCTGGGCCAGACAGGCAATCCCGGTAATGGGATTGCCAATTTCATGGGCAACACCGGCTGCAAGCCGACCGATTGATGCGAGTCTTTCACTGTGTGTCAGTCCTGCTTCGAGGATTTCGGTTTCGGTAATGTCTTCCAGTAGAATGATTACACCCTCGTGGCTGGAATCTTGCTCACCAGATTCATCAATAATTGCCTTGTGCAGATTTACGGATTTTTTATGATTGTCCAATTCGAAATAGTGTTTGTAGGAATGGCTGGAATCCTCATCGAGAAAGTTGGTTAACAGCGAAAGCCAGGGCTCACTTAAATCTGCCAATTGTGAACCCACGATATCGGTAGACTTAATACAGGTAAACTCTTCCAAGGTATGATTCCACATCACTATTTCTTTATCAAAGCTCAGCGAGCACACACCCAGGGGAAGATCGAGTAGAATTTGACGATGGTAGCGGCGCAGATTATCGAGATCAACTGCCATGCCAGATAAATTGCTGCGATACGATCCAATTCGATTCTCGATTACATTCAAATCAGAAATACCGTGCTCGGATACTATGCTGTAAGGCAGAAAACCATCGATGAGTTCCCTAGCAATAGACGGGCCGAGCAGCCCGGAGAGGTTTGCTTCGAGCCGGCCTCTCAACAGGCGCATCGAATAGGGTCTTCGATCGCTTATGTTAATGTTCAAATCCTGTAATGCCTGCATGACTTCCCGCGTCGCAGTTTTATCTCCTAATGGCTTGCTAAGGCTCGTGATGAATTCCTCTGGAGACTTGGCCACCAATCCGCTGCGTTTGCGCCTGCGAATCGTATCGAGGGCACAAATATCTGCTGAGCTGCGCTCCTCATCTGTGGTACTGCTGAGCAGAGAGACAGCTACAAAAATCAGGCAATTGGAGATAAGCGAAAGAGCCGCTATCTCGCGCCAGTTAATCGACACCAGTGAAAGTAGTCCAGATGCCAGCTCCATAAAAATTGGCAACATTAAAAAAACGAACCAGATGAAGACGCCCGTGCCAAGTCCAGCTATAAATCCTTTCTTGTTGCCCTGAGTCCAGTAGAGGATGGCGAGTATGCCGGGAAGAAACTGAAGACCTGCGGTAAACGCGACCGTACCTATTGTCTGAATGTTGGTACGGTCCTGGGGAAGGTAATAAAAAAGGAAGCCAGCCCAGATTAACGCTGTAATAAGAGCTCGCCGGTGCCACAACAGCCAGCGGTAAATATCATGTTTCGCTGTGGGTTGATAAATAGGCAGAATCAGATGGTTGAGGCACATGTTTGAAAGTGCCAGCGTGATAACGATTATCAACCCGCTGGCTGCAGACAAGCCGCCGAGGTAAGCGAGCAAAGTAAACATCGGCATGTCATAGGCGACACCGATAATAACCGGAAAATATTCCACATCTATGGTGCTGCCGGACTGCAGACCTGCCCATAATATTGGCAGCACAGGAAGGCTGATCAGTAAAAAATAGAGAGGCACGCCCCAGCTGGCGAACGACAGCGAACGCTGTCCGTTGCTCTCGTTGAAAGTGACATAGAACATATGGGGCATGGCTACCGTCGCGGTAAAGAAAAGCAAGGCCATCACATGAAAGGAGCTGAAGTAGTTTGTATCTCTCAAGCTCGATAGCAATTGTGGTTGTTCCTGCAGCCACTGTCCCAGTTCATCAATTCCACCAAATGCGCCAAACACAGCGAATGCGCCGACGGACAGAAAGGCCAGTAATTTGACCAGCGATTCGAAGGCGATAGCCATAACCAGTCCATCGTGCCGGGTACGACCAGCTCGGCGTGAGGTACCAAACAAGATGGCAAATAGCGTAATAAGAATACAGAACCCGATAGCTACCGGTCCCTGGGAAGGTTGGGCGGACAATATATCCGCCGTCTCTGCAACGGCGCGTATCTGTAAAGCAATTAGTGGTGTAACTCCTACCAGGATAACCAGTGTAGTGACTGTGCCAGCCCAGGGAGAGCGATAGCGAAACGCCATTAAATCCGCGAGAGAAGTCAATTGGTAGGTCCGAGTGAGCTCTAGTAAAGGCTTGAGCAAAAGCGGAGAGAGCAGGAATGCCAGAGAAACTCCAATAGGATGGGCAAGATATCCATACCCATCCCGCAGTGCATTTCCGACAGACGTGTAATATGCCCAGACACTGGCGAATACACCGAGAGACAGCACGTAGACTACCGGGTGACGTACCAGCTTCTGGGGAATCCAGCCACGCTCGGTGATGAAAGCTATGCCAAAGAGCAATAGCAGGTAGCCACTACCCAGACCGAACAGGGTAGTTAACTCATAGTTCATCAGAATCCTGTTCTCTATGAGCCCAGCTGGCGACTGCCACGATCAAAAATCCAACTAGAAAGGGTCTGTACCAGGCAACTTCCGGTTGATTCATCCAATCCACGCTGATCAGAAAAAACAGGTAGATAATGACCAGCAGGATTAAGATGGAGCGGGGTATATACACGAAGCAGGTCCTATCTCAGCGAATCCTGAGGGATATTAGCTAACTTGGGTACAGCCTGTATACGCCAGTGTTCAATTGCCCACTGCAACTGTTCTGCGGCGCATGCTTTGCGCAGGCCGTCAGGAGGAGACTGGCCGAGAAACTGCAGGGCCAGGTGGATGAGTTGCGAGGCATTTTTCGTGTCGACCGGTGGGGCAAATCGCTGCTTGCTCAATTTCTCACCCTGTTCGTTGACGATTATCGGTACGTGCCCATAGCGAGGAGTGGGATAGCCAAGAATCGATTGCAGGTAAATCTGTCTGCTTGTTGAGTCGAGCAGATCGAATCCGCGAATGATAGTATTTATGCCCTGAAACGCATCGTCGACTGCAACGGCTAACTGATAGGCAAAAAAGTTGTCCTTGCGGCGGACTACAAAATCACCCACATCGCGGCCAATATTTTGTTGAAAGAGCCCCTGTACCAGATCGTCGAATTCGGTCTCAACAGGATCTGTTTTAAGTCTAATCGCAAAGGCTTCTTGCGGTGGCTTGTTTCGCTTTCGACAGCGGCCATCGTAGATCGAGCCCATCGCCTTGATCTGCTGACGAGTGCAGCTGCAAGGAAAACACAGCTGCCTGCTGGAGAGGGATTCGAGTACTTCCTCATAAGCCGACAGCCTTTGGCTCTGATAGAGAACCTCACCATCCCATTCCAGTTGCAACTGCTGAAGTTGCAAGAGAATCTTTTCCGCCGCTCCAGGAGGTTCCCGTGGTGGGTCCAGGTCTTCCATTCTAAGCAGCCATAGGCCACGGTTGGCTTTGGCATCAACATAGCTGGCTACAGCGGCGATCAATGAACCGAAGTGCAAGGGACCGGTTGGGGAGGGGGCAAATCTGCCTACGTACTCAGCTGTTAAGTTGGATGAATTCTGAGTGGGCATCGAATTGTCGGCAAAAATTACCTGGATGAAACGGGTAGCATCGACTAGTTAGAGAATTGACGTGTTAAGGCAGCAGCCAGTTCGCCAATCTATCAAACTGAATTTCGACACAAGCAACCGCAATCAACTACCGAGCTGCTTTTCTTTAATTTCATCCAGAGTCTTACAATCGATACACTTATTCGCCGTGGGCCTGGCTTCCAGTCTGCGAATGCCAACCTCTATGCCGCAGGATTCGCAGAAACCGTAGTCATCTTGAGCGATGGCCTCAATCGTGCTATCGATCTTCCTAATGAGCTTTCGTTCTCGATCACGCGTTCTCAACTCAAGACTGAATTCTTCCTCCTGGGTGGCGCGATCAGCCGGGTCAGGATAATTGGCGGCATCATCCTGCATGTGATGCACGGTCCTATCCACTTCCTGCATTAACTGTTCACGCCAATTCATCAAGATCTGTCTGAAGTGATCTCGCTGTTTTTCGCTCATGTACTCTTCGCCCTTTTTTGCTTTGTAAGGGACAAAGTTCTTAAGAACTGGTGGAGAGTCAGGGCTGGCAGTGTTGGACATGATTGGTAATGCCTCTGTGTATCCTCGGACAGCGTTGAGTGCTCTGCTTTAGAACAAGCAGGCCACGCCAGCCTCGGCTTTCATCTGGTAAAATTCGTTTAAGTACTTGCTAACTAAGAAAAATATTACCTGAAACCAGTAAATTAAGTTTCTCTTAGCGCTGCTCGAATTTCAGAAAGCTGGGTAAACTACCAGATTCTTAACGTGGATGCCATAAAAATCACAATGAATATTTCGCAACACCTCTGCTCACTAACAGAGTCGATTTGACCTACCTTTTTTGAAAACCCATCCTCTATAATGCCCGTTCACTCATCTGAAGCTGCTTGAATGAAATCGAAGACACTCCAGCATTCCCATTCCTTTCCGGCAAATCTTGAAAAAGTAAACCCGTTTCGGGTGATGACAGTCATGCATCGTGCCGCCGAGTTGGAGCGACAGGGCCGCCAGATAGTTCACATGGAAGTCGGTGAGCCGGATTTCTCGACTGCCAAACCTATTGTGGATGCGGCTAAGGAAGCTCTGGATAACGGCTTAACGCAATATACCGCAGCAGCGGGCATCGACGAACTTCGAGATTGCCTGGTGCAACATTACCTCGATTGGTACCAAGTGGAGTTAAGCAGAGAAAGAATACTGATTACTCCCGGCGCCAGCGGTGGATTGGTGCTGTTGGCAAACCTGCTGCTTTCCGCAGGAGATGGCATCTTGCTGAGTGATCCTGCCTATCCCTGTGTGCGAAATTTCATTCATCTGATGTCGGCGGAACCGCAGCTGATTCCAGTCGGGCTGGAGCAAAATTTTCAACCTGATTTACAGCAGCTTAACCGGCACAAACGCTCGAACACCAAGGGGCTCTGGCTGGCCTCGCCAAGCAATCCTACCGGTACCATCATAGAAAGGGAGCGTCTGGAACAGGCCTGCGATTGGGCGCGCCGCGAACGTCTTCATGTGCTGGTAGATGAGATTTACCAGGGTCTACATTATGTCGATGATATGCCCAGCGTATTGGAAATTGATCAATCCTGCTGCGTAGTCAATAGCTTCTCGAAGTATTTTGGTATGACCGGCTGGCGATTAGGTTGGATTGTGGTGCCTGAAGCATTCGCTGAGAAAGCCAATATTCTTGCGCAAAACCTCTACATATCGGCTCCGTCCATAGCGCAATACGCGGCACTGGCGGCGTTTACCGATGACGCTCGGGAAATCTTCGAACAAAGGCGTGTGGCATTTCTTGAGCGTCGGGATTACATGGCGGTTGCGCTTAAAGAGCTGGGATTTCGTTTGTCAGACAATATTCAGGGCGCTTTCTATATTTATGCAAATATCTCCAGATTCTCGCAAGATTCTGAACAATTTTGTGCTGACTTATTGGAGAACTACGGTGTGGCAATTACGCCTGGCTCAGATTTTGGGGACTACCAGAGCAATCTGTTTGTACGCATTGCCTTCACCACCAGCATGGAAAATCTTCACTTGGGAATTGAAAGACTGCGAACGGCATTGGCCTGAATGTGACCGCTCCAGTTGACACGTCAGCAGCATGAGATTCGACTCGACACTGCAGGAAGCCAGGTTACTGAAGCGTTACAAGCGCTTCCTCGCCGATATCGAGTTCCCAAACGGTGCAACAACTACCATCCACTGCCCTAATACGGGATCGATGAAAAATTGCCAGGAGCCGGGCAGCCGCATCTGGTATACGACTTCTTCGAATGCAAAACGTAAATACCCCATAACCTGGCAGATTGTCGAAGTTCAAGCAGAATGTAAGGTGGGAATCAACACCAACCTCGCCAATAAATTGGTCCTGGAGGCGATTGAGCTGGGTGTAATCAGCCAACTGCAAGGTTTTTCCACGATCCGCACTGAAGTTCCTTACGGCGAGCAGAACAGCAGAATCGACATCCTGTTAGAAAGCCAGCCAAGCAATGCCGCTTGCTTCGTAGAAGTGAAAAATGTCAGCCTCGGCGTTGGTGAAGGTCTCGGTCTGTTTCCTGATGCAGTGACTACGCGAGGTCAGAAGCACCTGCAGGAACTCATGGTGATGCGCAGGACTGGCAAGCGCGCTGTGCTGCTTTTTTGTGTTCAGCATGAGGGTATTGATCGAGTCGCTCCGGCTGACGCAATAGATGCTGAGTATGGCCGCTTGTTGCGACAGGCCGTTAGTGAAGGGGTTGAAGTGCTGGCGTATGGGGCAAACTTCAACATCGCCGCTTCGACTATCAGCCTGGTCAGAGAAATTTTATTGGTGCTATAAGCATAAGCTGGCATGCTTGTTGGAGCGACTCCTTTGTTCAGCTTATGACTCGAGGCGCCAGCAGCTCTTCTTCCACCATTACTATGCCGTTCTCGATGAGAAAGGGAACAGATTGGAGGTATTTGCCTGCACACGGGCCCACCAGGCAATGACCATTAGTTATCTGGAAGAGAGCGCCATGGTTTGAGCATTGAATGAGTGCAGCATCGGCGTCGAGGAAGCGATCCTCTTCCCATTCCAGTGGGGTGCCAAGGTGAGGGCAGCGGTTCCGGTAGAGATATATTTGGGCGTCTTTTTTTACTGCGAACAGATGATGGTTATTCACCTCCAATCCCTTGGAAGCCCCTTCTTCGATATCGTCGATGTTTAGCAGGCCAATCATCAGGCGAGAGCTTTGTTGAAATCGTCCAGCAAATCCTCAATTTCTTCGATACCTACTGAAAACCTAATCATCGAATCTGCGATACCCATCGAAGCGCGCCGCTGTTCTCCCATTTCATAGTAGATCGTATGAGCTACAGGAATTGCCAAGGTACGATTATCTCCCAGATTGCTCGAGGAAATAATAGTCTCCATCTTGTTCAGGACGTCGAAACAGTCAACATCGTTTGCCAGGTCTATGCTGAATATGGCGCCGAAATTCTTGAACAGTTGCCTGGCGCGCTCATGCTGAGGATGCTTGCTCAGGCCAGGGTAATAGACACATTTAATCTTCTCGTGTTGCTCACAAAATTCCGCCAGAACCATTGCATTGGAACATGCACGATCCATGCGCATTGGAAGGGTTTCCGACCCGACAGCCAGGTGGTGGGCCGCTTCAGGTGACATGGATGCACCCATATCACGCAGTCCTTTTTTCTTAATCTGAGTAATGCCCCACAGTTTAGTGTTCTCAGCCCGGTAGGTCTGGTGGATATTCTCGAAGCTACTCCAGTCATAGAGGCCGGTGTCCGTAACTACGCCTCCCAAAGCATTTCCGTGACCACCTATGACCTTCGTCAGAGAATTAATAATCAGACTGGCGCCAACCTGCTTGGGCAGGAACAGGTGTGGGGAAGTCATGGTGTTGTCTACAAAGTAGATTAGACCTTTTAATTGGCACAGCTGGCCGATGGCTTGCAGGTCAGCAATCTGCGTAACCGGATTGGCAATGGTCTCAACGAACACCAGGCGAGTATTTTCCTGCAAGGCGCTTTCAACGAAGCGTGCTTCAGTCGCATCTACGAAGGTGACTTCTATCCCCAGTCGTTCCAGCGTGTTGAAAAAGCTATTAGTGTTGCCGAACAGAAATGCGCTGGAGACTATGTGATCCCCTGCTTTCAAGAGTGACAACAATGAAGATGCGATTGCAGCCATGCCTGTCGCAAAGGCCACGCTAGCGATGCCATCTTCCATAGTTGTAATTTTGTTCTGCAGCGCCGTTACGGTGGGATTCAGTTGGCGACCATAATTGTAGCCGGCGCGCTTTCCCTGAAATACCTCTGCCAGATGTCTGGCGTCTTCATAGCCATATGCCACCGATGGGTGAATAGGCTTGTGCAGGACGCCGTGCTCCGGATTATCGCTACGATCGGAATGCAGGTTTTTTGTGTAGAAGCCCTTCTTTGACATTTTGGAACTCTTGGCTTGCGGCCTGGAAATATGCAGGCGGTTTATACACCAGTGCTACATATATTGGAAGTTAAGGCATCTCAACCTGATCAGGTGTATTGATGTCAATTTGTAGGTGCTGATTACTGTTGGCTGTCCACCTTATGCTGACAGTGGATACACAGCTGGGCCTCGGGTTGAGCTTGCAGCCTCTTAAAGGCTATTAATTCATCGCACTTCCTGCAGTAACCGTAATCGTTATCGGAAATTGCCAGGAGTGCAGCCTGTACTCTTTTCAGCGTGATGGATGCTTTCTCCCTGGTCGATTTTGCCATGCTCTGTTGTTGCATGGCATCCATTCTGGATAGCCTACCCACCGCAGTCTGATCCAACGTTACCACGCTGGCAGCCTGTTCGCTGATATCCAGTTGTTCGTTGAGTTCTGTTTGCAGTCGCAGTAGCTGGTCTTGTAGCGATCGCATCTGTTGCTTGTCAAGTACATCCATCTCAGCTTGTTTCGCAGTAGGCTAATCGATGCCCTGGAATAGCGGTCTGGCATCGATAAGCGCTTGAATCTCAGCCAGCCGTTGCTGGTATTCCCGGCTGGTCCTATTGTTATACAGAGCTGTGAAATCTGATTCGGGGATGCCGTCTCGATTACCGCCTACTTCGGGCATGTATTCCGATTCCGATTGCAAAGCGGCAAACCGTTGCTGCATCTCAAGGGCGGAATCGTTATCGCGCGTAGACAGGTCTGCCAGCGCTACGCCAACACTGTTGGCGGTTAAATCCGAAAAACTGAATCCAGATCGATAGCGGGCGTCATAGGCTTCCTTGGTTGTAGACAGCAATAGAGCGAAATCTGCGCCGGCTGAAGCGCTGATTGCCGCTATCGAAACCAGGTGCTGTGCCAGATCCTGCCTGCGTTGTAGTCGGACTTCTATAAATTTTGCGGGTGCTACAGCGTCGACGAGTGATTCTCCCAGTAGTTGAGCAATATCTTCATTATTGACGTAGATAGCCAGGGTTTGAAATAGCGTACGATTCTCGGCTATCGGATCACTGCCGTTTAGAGACCTGTCATGGGCAGCAGCAAACAAAGGCGTCAGGAAAGCATTCAGTGAGACTGCACGTATATCCGTGGGAATCGTCATTGCCACTTCATTTATCAAGCGATAGTGCTCGATAATACGCTGTTGATCCCTCTCGGAGATGAACAGCCGCTGGGCTTGCTCGCTGATTCGGGAAATCAACATGGGATCCCACTGCAGTGTAACGTGCATCCGAGTAGGTTCCACAGTGACTCTTTCGACGTTAGCAAGCAACTCGCCGAAATCCTGGTAGGCGGCGTTGTTGGTTTCCAGATTGTCACGTAGTCGGGACACCACCGATTGCAGCAATCCATCTGGAACCTGCAGCTTACCGATGCGCAATCGATCCAATTCCAAGCTTGTTTCTGCGACGACGAAATCAGCCCAAAAATTGAGATACAGCCCAGACCAGCCATCAATCAGGCGCACGCTCATCTGGGCGTTTAGTGCATCTGCTTTCAGTGCCACTTCCCCAGCCCATTGTGGGGTCAGCTTCAAGACATCGATGCTGTAGCGTAGCAGCAAATTCAGATCTCGCGCATCGAGCCGCAAGCTCTGCTGGCTGGGATTGGAGGGAACGCTCGGAGCACTGTCTAGTAACAGAGTTTCTATGCGAGCAACCTCATCCGCAGTCAATGGCGGTGGGGTGGCTACGGCAGATCCGGTTTGCACCGAGAGCAGGAGCAGGATAACCGGCGCACTCAGCACCATTATCAGCAACGATCGTAGCAACAGTGGAAATACTCTGGATAAGGACATCAGCGTGGGGCCTGCGATTCTCCATTCTGGTTACGAGGAAAATGAACACTACATTGATGATGCCGATAACAGCTAGACAAGAGCGAAAGGTGGATTTTACTGACAAATTCACACTTTATCGCTATAAAGTATGAAAAAATCGACAATTTTGCAGGGTTCTATTCAAAAAAAATTTATTAATCAAGAGCTTGGAGTTAATATCTGTCGATATAACTGCTAAGCAAATGCGCAATACCCCATCAAGGAGAGGGTCATGAGTTTCCGTCCTGACATCGATAGCCATCCAGTGAGCTTAAACAAGCTGACCCGATTGATTTCGACCCTGCTGCTTATCCTGGTACTAGGCGCCTGTTCCTCTCAGGCAGCCAGGGAAGCTGAATTGGCTGCCCAGGAGGCGCAGCAAGTCGCTGCAGAACAAGAGGCAGCGCGCATCGACCAGCAACAGCAACGCGCTCGCACCGATGAATTAGCCAGACAACGGGAAGCTCAGGCTGCTGAACGGGCGCGACTGCAGGAAGAGAGAGATCGCCAGGTTGCTGCCGCGAGAGCACGCGCTGAAGAGGAGCAGCGCCAGCAGGAAGAAGCCGAACGCAGGGAGCAGGCCCGTCTGGCGGCGATAGCGGCAGCCGAGGCCGAACGGCAGGAGAAACTCGAGAGAATTACTCAGTTGGAACAGCAAATTGCGACCATTCAAACCGATGTGAGCACTGATGAAGCGGCTACTGCTGTCTTGCAGGAAGCGAAATTAGTGGCTGAAGAGCTGCTTGAAATTCTCAGCGCGGAACAGGCTAAGTATGAAAACATCGATGCCACGGGTTATACCGTAGAGCCGCTGGCAAAGGATCTGATTGCCGAATTGGAGGCCAGGAAAGAGAGTCTGGTGAGACAGGTCCAGTCTCAATAGTTGCCAGAGAGTGACTATAAAATTCGTGGAATCCTATGGATAAGAAAGTAGTAGATTTCGAGAGCAAGCGTCAGGGCTACCTGGAAAGGCAGAGAGAAGCTAAGGTGGATGCCTTACGGAAGGCCTTTCGACAGGCCAGGGGAGAATCTGACTCAGCCACAGGCAAATCAACTCGCAAACCTCGCGATAAAACCAAGAAGAAATAATCGCTTTCTAGCCAATTTTTTACTGTTCTACTTATTTCATCCTTTTCTTTCCCAACGCCTTAGAGTTACTGGGATGCAGCCACTCTCGTGCACTTTGTTTGTAAGGCCCGTTATGGTAAAGTGCGCGCCGTTGAAATTATCTAACCACTTGGGGAGAGACACGTAGATGCCGGGGATAACAATTACAGTCACTATAGTTTTGTCGCTGCTGGGCTTGGGGATCGCGTACTTTTATATGAAGAAGGTCATCAGCATTCCTCTCGATATGGGGCTCGATGAAAAAGATGGAAAACGGTTAAGGTTTATTCATGGAGCGATCGCCGATGGAGCGATGGCATTCCTGAGACAGGAATATAAATTCCTGACCATCTTTATGGTGGCATTCGCAGCCATCATCGTCATTTTGATCGATGATTCTCATACTCCTGACATTCGAGAAGGTTTTTATACTGCTCTGGCGTTTCTGTTCGGTGGTGCTATCTCCATCGCTTCAGGGTATATCGGCATGAAGGTTGCCACTCAGGGAAATGCCAGGACTACTGTCTCCGCCAAGAAAGATATCGCTAGCGCTTTCGATGTCGCGATTAATTCCGGTGCCGTAATGGGATTTGCTCTGGTTGGATTGGCCACGTTGGGGCTGGTCATTATCTATGTCGTCATGGGTTTTTTGCTGGCTGACCTCGGAGAAGAAAATAATCACATTCTGATGGAAGTCATCGCCGGCTTTGGCTTGGGCGGTTCAACTATTGCGTTATTTGCACGTGTTGGTGGGGGTATATTCACCAAGGCCGCCGATGTGGGTGCCGACCTGGTTGGTAAGGTAGAGAAGGGTATTCCTGAAGACGACCCAAGAAACCCGGCAGTGATTGCCGACAACGTTGGTGACAATGTGGGTGATGTGGCCGGTATGGGCGCGGACCTGTTCGGTTCCTGCGCAGAGAGCACGTGTGCAGCCATGGTGATTAGTGCCGTGGTGTTTGCCGGCGACCCGAATGCATTGTTATATCCAATCCTGATCAGTGCAGTGGGGATCCCTATAAGCCTGATTACCAAATTGCTTGTCGGCGTTGACAGCGAAGAAGATGTAGCTCCCGCTTTAATGAAGCTGTTGATTATATCCAGCGCCCTGATGGCAGCGGTGATGTTCTTTTTTACCACGGCATTGGTGCCCGAGTTTTTCGAGCTCAACGGTGAACAGTACACGAACATGGGAGTGTACGGGTGTTTCATCGCTGGTCTGGTTGCCGGATTGGCCGTGGGCTTACTCACGGGTTACTACACATCAGATAAGTACAAGCCGGTTCAGGAAGTCGCTGCATCCTGCGAGACAGGTGTCGCGACCAATATTATTTTTGGATTGTCCCTTGGTTACAAGAGTACGGTACTACCTTATCTATGTATTGCAGCAAGTATCTTTGTGTCCTGGTATCTGGCGGGTATGTACGGTGTAGCCATAGCTTCACTGGGTATGCTTGGTACGCTAGTTATTGCCTTGATGATCGATGCTTATGGTCCGGTTGCAGATAACGCCGGTGGAATCGCGGAAATGGTCGGCCTCGAGAAGGAAGTCCGTCGGCGTACGGATATCCTCGATTCGGCGGGCAACACCACTGCGGCCATCGGTAAAGGATTTGCTATCGGCGCGGCAATTCTGACTTCACTGGCGCTGTTTGCAGCTTTTATTACAGCAGCATCCACCCTTACTGGCGAGCCCATTGCCATGAGCCTGCTCGACCCATTGGTCTTCACCAGCGTGTTTATCGGCGCGGTGATGCCATTCCTGTTTACGGCAATGACCATGCGTTCAGTGGGTGATGCAGCATTCGAAATGATTGAAGAGGTACGCCGCCAGTTCAAGGAAATTCCCGGCATCATGGAAGGGACTGGAGAGCCTGATTACGCTCAATGTGTGGCGATTTCGACCAGGGCTGCTCTTAAGGAAATGATCGCGCCCGGTGTGCTTATCATGGGTACGCCGCTGGTGACTGGATTCCTGTTTGGTGTCGAAGCAGTAGCCGGAGTTCTGGCAGGAGCCCTGGTAGCCGGTGGCGTATTAGCTATCGCCTCATCTAACAGTGGTGGAGCCTGGGACAACGCGAAGAAATATATCGAAGCAGGTAATCATGGCGGTAAAGGTTCTGAGCAGCATATGGCGGCCGTGGTTGGAGACACAGTGGGTGACCCTCTCAAAGATACCTCTGGCCCGTCTCTGAACATCCTTATTAAGCTCTCGGCGATATTAAGCCTGGTATTCGCACCGTTTTTCGTCCAATGGGGTGGAATTTTAGTAGGCTAGACTAGATGAATTAACGAAGAAGGGGTCTATGGATACCTATTTTTGTGTGTGAATACACTTGTTCAGAGGGTCTTTAGTCTTCGCGTCGGGTCTCGAAATGGAAAAGCACCCATTCTTCATATTGAGTTTGATTATTGCTCGATAAATCTGTCCAATTTGTTTGCACATTTTCTACACATTGATAAATACGAAATGAATCGGTGTCTTCGATAATCAGGTTTCTCACCGAAGGATTCAGAGTGTAATTGGAGACTTCAACCAGTTTCCAATTCCCGGCCATGGTACGGTCAATACATTCATCCCCCAACAAGAGATCGATATAGGGAAGTTCGATATCGGCATAGCCTAAGGAAGGTATATCAAGCGCCAGTTGTATGGGCACGGATTCTGTATCTTCAGTACTCTTCAGGAAGACTATGGAGTTCAGGCGAATCTCACCTTGAGTCTGATTGAAGGCGACTATTCGCAATCCATCGTCGGTATTCTCTCCCCAGGCAGAGGAATAGATAGCGAACTTAAGCTCGGTTTCTTCTTGTAATTCTGCGGCTTCGACGGCGACAGGGAAAAACAGTAGCAAATAGATGAATTTACGCATTCTTCAATTTTCGCAGAGATCACGCCAATTAAATACAACATTTATTCTATCTAGCGAATAGAACTCGTGTCATGCCTATTTTCTTTTCAAATTGAATAAATGATAATCCCGGCGACTCTAACAGCAACATGCCGAATAAGTTTTCGGCAGATTCACCAAGACGGATAGCAACTTGAATAAATTGGATAACATTAAGGATATTGTAGCTGTCGCCTCAGGAAAGGGTGGCGTAGGGAAATCTACCACGGCCGTAAACCTTGCCGTGGCGCTAGGAACTCTGGGTAAGAACGTGGGTTTACTGGATGCCGATATCTATGGTCCCAGTCTGCCATTGATGCTGGGCGTGAAGCCAGGCACCAGGCCGCAGATAAAGGATCAGAAATACATGGTTCCGATTTCAGCTCACGGTGTCGAGTGCAACTCCATGGGCTTTCTGGTGGATGAAGATACTCCTATGGTATGGAGAGCGCCGATGATTGTTTCGGCGTTCAAGCAGATTCTGACAGATACTGCCTGGTCGGAGCTGGACTACCTAATTGTAGATATGCCGCCGGGCACCGGTGACATTCCGCTGAGCCTGGCTCAATCTGTAAGCGTTAGCGGGGCAGTTATTGTCACTACACCACAGGATGTAGCGTTGATGGATGCTCGCAAGGGCATAGAATTATTCAAGAAAGTCGATGTACCACTGCTGGGTGTGGTTGAGAACATGAGCACTCATGTGTGTTCTAATTGCGGTCATGAAGAGGCCATCTTCGGAAGTGGTGGCGGAGAGAGCCTGTCCGAAGATTACGGCACCGAAGTGATTGGACGCTTACCACTGGATTTGACGATTCGTGAACAGACTGACTACGGCTATCCTGTGGTAGCTTCAAGTCCAGCTCATGCGGCAGCAAAAGCGTATTTGCAGTTGGCAGAGAACGTAGATCGCAGAGTGGGGAAATTACACTCTGAGGGATCGACAGGACCCAAAATAACCATAAGCAACGACTAGGCTTCATCGCTCAGGCAACAACCCGGTTGCTTAAGAAGAATAAAAAGGGGAAGTAGTTTGGATGCAGTAAATGATTTTCTGATCTTTATCGATGGCTATCTTGGCAGTGCAATCTGGTTTCCCACTTTTCTGCTATCGGTAGGGGTATTCTTTACTCTCTATCTGGGTTTTCCTCAAATTCGGTATTTCAAACATGCCATCGGTATAACCACCGGTAAATTCGATAAAGAAGGTGCCAGGGGTGATACAACACACTTTCAGGCATTGGCCACAGCGCTTTCGGGCACCGTTGGCACCGGTAATATTAGCGGAGTTGCACTGGCCTTGCACCTGGGCGGTCCAGCCGCTCTGTTCTGGATGTGGATGACGGCATTTTTCGGGATGACCAGCAAATTCGTTGAAGTTACCCTATCCCACAAGTATCGCAACCAGATACCGGATGGCACCATGGCTGGCGGTCCCATGTACTATATGGAGAAGGGCCTCAATGCCAAATGGTTAGCGATCATCTTCGCCTGTGCCACGGTGCTGAGTTCTTTCGGTACGGGAAATCTTCCACAGATTAATAGTATTGCTGCGGGACTGGAGAGTACTTTTTCTCTGGATCCGTTAATTACAGCGAGCGTGTTGTCAGTGTTACTGGCACTGGTAATTATTGGTGGTATTACTCGCATTGCGAAAGTCGCGGCGGCGATAGTGCCAACTATGGCAATTATTTATTTGATCGGAGCGTTCGCGGTGATCATTCCGAACATCACAAATATCATCCCTTCCTTTGTTTCAATTTTCAGTGATGCCTTTACTGGTTCGGCTGCTACTGGTGGGTTTCTTGGTGCAACTTTCGCTTATGCATTCGATCGTGGTGTGAACAGAGGGCTTTACTCAAACGAGGCAGGGCAGGGGTCGGCACCAATTGCACACGCCGCTGCACGGACCGATGAGCCTGCCGATGAAGGTATGGTTTCGATACTCGAACCCTTCATCGACACTATCGTGATCTGCACAATTACGGGCCTTGTCATCCTGTCCTCCGGTGTATGGATGGAAAAGTTCAACAATGAGTTTCAGCGAGCCGACATGAATTTCGTGGCAGGCGTTTATAATGAGTCCACTAGCTCCGATGTCGAGGCATTGTTCTCCTACCTCAATGGCGACGAATTAACCGCTCGCGGCTATTCTGGCCAGATTGATCTGCTGGGGGGTGAGGTTCAGAACACCGATAACTTCACACTGATTCATGCCAGGTCGTTTGCCGAGAATGCGGTGTACACTCGCGATGGTGAACCGATCAGCAGCAATGTCACCGTAGTAGATGGGCAGTTGGAAGATACCAGCATTGTGGTGACCGGTGAATCCTTGCTTCATTCAGTTCCACTTACAGCCGAGGCCTTTACGAGGGGATTCTTCGGCGACTATGGAAAATATATTGTGTCTGTGGGGCTAATGTTGTTTGCATTCTCCACAGCAATCGCCTGGTCCTACTACGGTGACCGGGCTATGACTTATCTGTTTGGGTCCGGCTCAGTGTTACCCTATCGAGTTGTCTATGTTTTGGCGTTCTTTTATGCGGCTCTCGCTGATACCACCATCGTCTGGAACCTGTCGCTAATTACAATTGTTCTGATGACGGTCCCGAACCTGGTTGGTCTGTTGTTTATGCATAGGGAAATGAAACAGACAGTAAAAGAGTACTGGGAGAAAACTGAGCACGGCAAACACAAAGCCTGACGTTGTTTTAAAACCTCAACGAGCGACCGCTTCTCCTGGAAGCCTGATGCTTTCTACAATAGCTTGAACATCTTTCGGTGGGGCGGGTGTAAACTTGGCAACGGAGTAGGCAACTAGCAGATTCGCCAGCGTTCCAAGTGCCCCTATTCCCTCCGGTGAAATGCCCAGCCACCAGCCCGCCGCATTGTCGGCAGCGGGATTAATGGTCTTGAAGTAAATAATATATGAGGCGGTAAAAATGAATCCGACCAGCATGCCGGCAATTGCGCCGTCCTTGTTCATGCGTTTGTGAAAGATGCCCAGCACAATAGCGGGAAAGAACGACGCGGCTGCTAAACCGAAGGCGTAGGCGACCACCTGTGCAACATAGGCAGGCGGATTGATCCCGACGTAGCCGGCAACCAGCACCGCCACGAATATCGCGCACCTCGCATAGAGCAGTTCCTGTTTCTCGGTGATCGATGGCAAAAAGCTGCGTTTCAATAAATCATGGGCGACGGAAGTAGAAATGACAAGTAATAGACCGGCTGCGGTTGATAAGGCGGCTGCGAGTGCGCCAGCCGCTACCAGCGCCACGACCCAGTTTGGCAAGCCGGCGATTTCAGGATTGGCTAATACCATGATGTCTTGATTGACCTCTAATTCATTGCGCTCGGCATCACCAAGGTATTGAATCCTCCCGTCATTATTCTTGTCGTTGAACGAGATAAGGTTTGTAGTCTCCCATTTGCTGAACCATTCCGGCATTGCCGAATATTCCGCATTGTTCACCGTATTGATCAAATTGGTTCTGGCGAATGCCGCAACGGCGGGTGCCGTGGTGTACAGTATGGCGATAAAAATCAGGGCGAAACCTGCCGACCGACGCGCATCTCTGACATTGGGAACCGTGAAGAAGCGGATGATCACATGGGGCAAACCTGCTGTACCAAACATCAACGCAGCAGTAATGAAAAACACGTCCTGGGTAGTACGCTGCCCTTCGGTGTAAGTAGCAAAGCCGAGCTGTTCGCTTAAACCGTCCAGTTGATCAAGCAAGTAACCCCCTCCGTATGCGTCTGTTAGCTCGGCGCCGAATCCGAGTTGAGGAATCGGAATTCCAGTCATCAGGATGGAGATGAAGATGGCCGGTACCATGAAGGCAAATATAAGCACACAGTACTGGGCGACCTGGGTGTAGGTTATGCCTTTCATTCCGCCCATTACGGCATAGAAGAAGACGATAGTCATGCCGATGATGACACCTGTAGTTATGTCTACCTCCAGAAATCGGGAGAATACGATGCCAGCACCCTGCATCTGACCACACACGTATACAAATGAAATGGTGATCGCACAAAATACAGCGATCAATCGGGCAGATCTGGAGTAGTAACGGTCACCAATGAAATCCGGAACAGTAAATTTGCCGAATTTTCTGAGATAAGGGGCGAGCAGCAGCGCAAGCAGTACATATCCTCCGGTCCACCCCATCAGGTAGAACGTGCCGTCACGACCGAGAAAGGATATTAGTCCCGCCATGGAAATAAACGAGGCCGCCGACATCCAGTCAGCTGCGGTGGCCATGCCGTTGGCCAGAGGAGGGACACCGGCGCCAGCGACATAGAATTCACTGGTGGATTTAGCACGGGACCATATTGCGATACCGATGTAGAGGCTGAAAGATAAGAAAACGAAGATGAATGTCCAGATCTGTACACTCATTGGGAATCCTCCAGCTCACTTTCTGATTCAGCACCAGGTGATTCAGACTTGGATGATTCCAGGTTGTACCGATCATCGAGCTTATCCATTAGATGGATATAAACAAAAATCAGCACCACAAAGACGAAGATACTGCCTTGCTGGGCAATCCAGAAACCAAGCTTGAATCCCCCAATACGAATTGTATCGAGCGCATCGACAAAAAGAATTCCACAACCAAAAGAGATTATGAACCACACCACAAGTAGTGACATGACTATCTTGATATTTGATTTCCAGTAAGCATGAGCGCTGCTATCAGACATGGCTATCCTCTTCTTGTTCTCAAAATTCTCTTTTTCCCTGACTCTCTCAATCCTGCAAATCGGGTTTCGCTGGAATCAGATGGGCTGGGGCCTGGCAAGAACACTTGTTATAGCTCGATTCAGGGAACTGTCGCGCAGAGGATGGTATCACTTAATCTGGATACCGGCTAGCAGCCTAAAATAGGGCCCTGCAGCGATTCTGGCAATAATTTCAATCGGGAGTTTGTGTTGTGTGGTTGTGGAATTGGGCGGTTGAGTTAGGCTATCCGAGGCCTTAAGTAGGCGAGCAGTTTTTGGCGGATTTTGTACTGCTGCTCTTCGCTCTTACTGAAGTCTCGATAAAACTGGCGTAACTTTTGTCGTTCCAACCGCTCATTACTATCGACTATTGCATGAATCTCGGAGTCGCCGCCTTGCAATATTCGGTCACATAACTGCATGGCATGGGATTCGATCGGAGCGGGATCAGGACTGCCTATTTGTAGTTGATTCACGGCGTGACTAATCGACTGGAAATCACAATCTCGCATCAGGCGCCCTATGCATTGCAATTGACGTTTTTTTGCCCCGTGACTGTTTGGCAGCCGGTTGTAATCAATAATGGCGATTACGGCTCTTTCTGTTAGCGGCAATTTTGTTAGCTGTGAGTGGCTGTACCGGGTAAGTTGTTGGCCGAGCTTTTGCAGTGCCAGCGCCTCTTTTTTGCGTTGCGTCTTGCTGGGTTGCTGACTCTCTGAGTAGTCGTCGGTACTCATTGTTTATAGGTAGAAGACCTGTGCCAGCCCCAGGAAGGTAAAAAACCCGATAGAGTCAGTCACTGTAGTCAGGGCAACCGTACCGGCGAGGGCAGGATCGATGTTGATTCGCTTGAGAAACAAGGGCAAGTAGGCGCCTGCTAATGCGGCTATGACCAGGTTTATCAGCATTGCTGCCGCTATGATGAGGCTCAATCGTAAATCTCCATACCAGAACAGAGTAATCATTGCGACAACCAGTGCCCACAATGTGCCATTTAGTCCGGCAACTCCCAGTTCCCGTATCAACAACCAGCGGCTGTTCGAAGGACTGATGTGGCCGAGAGCCAGACTCCTGATGACCAGCGTAAGGGTTTGGGTGCCTGCAACACCGCCCATATTCGCCACAATAGGCATCAAAACGGCAAGATAGACAACCTGATCGATGGTGTCCTGAAACAAGTATATGACGATAGACGCAAATACCGCAGTCATCAGGTTCACGCCCAACCACAAAGCACGACGCCTGGCAGTTTTCACTACCGGAGCAAAGGTGTCGTCCTCTTCATCGAGCCCAGCCATACTCATCAGGGAGTGTTCCGTGCTATCCCTGATTACATCGACAACATCATCGATGGTAATTCTACCAAGTAATTTGCCTTCACCATCAACTACGGGAGCAGAAACCCAGTCGTGCTGTTCGAATAACTGAGCAACATGGGTCGCTTCCATGCCTACCGGGATCGCCTCGATGTCTTCGCGCATCACTTCCCGCACCGAGGTGTTTGGATCGGAAACCAGAACTTCACGCAACGGCAATATTCCCAGAAACTCATCATCCCGATTCACCACCAGGAGATTGTCTGTCATTTCGGGAATGCGTTCGTGACGCCGCAGATATCTGAGAACCAACTCCACGGTGTGATTTCTGCGTACGGTAATCGTGTCGGTATTCATTAATCCACCAGCGGTGTCCTCATCGTAGGAGAGTATCCTCTCCACTCGATGGCGGTCCTGCTGGTCCATAGCCTGCAATACCTGAGAGCTAAGCTGCTGAGGAAGTTGTTGCAGGATGTCTGCCAGATCGTCGGTCTCCAGCCCCTCTGTTAACTCGGCGACCTGCTCGGCATTGAGTTCGCTGAGGATGTCGTTCTGTAGATCCTCATTGAGGTACTGGATTACCTCGCCTTCCGCATCCTTATCAATTAGTTGCCAGAGAACGCTACGGGCCTTGGGGGGTGATGATTCGAGCAGATGGGCAATACCAGCCGTAGGCAGAGTCTTTATCATCTGCCGAACCTGATAGAGGGAGCCGCTGTCGATAGCCTGACTCAGAGCCAGGACAGGGTCCTTCTGGAATTGTGCTTCAGTTACTTGGGCCATGCTTGCAATTCATCCTCTACTCTATAATCGGCGAGTCGATAGGACTGTTTCGGGATTGAGTCGCCCAGGAATTGACGGGGGCTTGGTTACAGTGTTGTTTGAGGCTCCATTTTTGGGCTGGCGCATTTTAACGCCATTTCGGGGGCAAGCGAAAGCGTGGCTGGGGGCAGGCAAGTACCTGTATCAGGAGAACTACTCAGACTCTCCGAATCGATCGCTTATCAGGGCCACAACGGCGCTCAGCGCCTGGTCTTCATCTGTGCCGCTTGCTTCAATGGTAAGCTCAGTCCCTTTGACTGCAGCTAACATCATCAGCGACAGGATGCTCTTCCCATCTACTGTTTTTTCGTGGCCAACTTGTATATCCGACGCAAAAGAAGTAGTGAGTTCCACCAGTTTGGATGCAGCTCGAGCATGTAGCCCCGCCTTATTTATGACTTCCACTTTCGCTCTTACCATTTGTCCAATTCCGGCATTAATGCCTGATCAATGACTTCGACCTTTGGCTTTATGTCGACTAACTCAGCCATCGATGTTTGAATTCAAGTTTTTCCGGGGCTCGTATCAGCTACAGGCTAAGTTCCCGGTGCCTTGCCTGCACATTACTTATAGTGGCGGAAAAATCCTCACTCAATTTCTCACAGAGATAAACTGAGCGATGTTGGCCACCGGTGCATCCGAGGGCAACTGTAATATAGCTTTGATTGTTCTGCTCGAACATAGGCAGCCACTTCTGCAAGTAATCCTTTATATCACCATACATATCGAGAACTTCCGGTTGCTCGTCGAGGAAGTCAATTACAGGCTTGTCTAATCCGGTGAGCGAACGTAGTGCAGTATCCCAATAGGGATTGGGTAGACAACGTACATCGTAGACGATATCGGCATCGACCGGCACACCATTCTTGTAGCCGAACGATTGGAATGCCAACGCCAGGCCGGTCTCCGAGCTCTCAACCAATCTGTTCTTGACCGTATCTCGTAGCAGGTGCAATGACATGCTACTGGTGTCGATGGAGAGGCTTGCCATCAATGCTATGGGCTCAAGCAACTCTGACTCTTTATCAATGGCTTCCTTCAGGCTAACACTCTCTGTTGAAAGAGGATGTTTGCGGCGGCTCTCACTGAATCTTTTTAACAAAGTCTGGCTATTCGCGTCGAGGAAAATGATTTCTGTCAGAAGGTCTTTTTCCTCCAGGGCATTGATTATAGAAGGAACTTTCTCCAAGTCGGCAGAGATATTTCGCGCATCAATACTCACGGCAATATTGGGTATGCCAGTCGCGCCGGATGATAGCCTATCAGCAAGGGAAGGCAGCAAGCTTGCTGGAAGGTTATCTATGCAGTAGTAGCCCCGGTCTTCAAGGATATGAAGAACAGTACTCTTGCCTGAGCCTGATCTACCACTGATTATCGTCAGCTTTATCATGAGTGACTTGAATTCTTGTTATAGGATTTTCAGCTCTGCGATTAATAGGTAACAGCAACATTGTACAGATCATCACCGTCGTGAGTATGTCTAAGTGTGTAGCAAAAATCTTCATCGTTGAACAGTTCAGCTAGTCTGGCGAGCGCCTTTACATGCTCATCGGTTTTTTGCTCCGATACGATAAGAACAAACAGAATATCCACTGGCTTGCCATCTATGGAATCGAAATCTATCGGATTATCAAGTGTAATTAGGGATCCGACGATATCCCGGCAACTGGACACACGGCAGTGTGGTATAGCGATGCCGTTTCCCAGGCCCGTGCTTCCCAATTGTTCCCGGGCCATCAGTGCATTGAATATCTCATCAGCGTCCAGCTCTGAATGCTGCGCAGACACCAGCTCGCTGATAGCAGTCAGTAATCGTTTCTTGCTTACGCCAGCTAGTCCTGAGTGGCAGCGCTCAGGGGTGAGCATATCGTCCAATTGCATTACTTAGTGTTCTCGTAGCTAACGTAGCTGTGAAATCAATTCCAATATTCATAAGCGATCCACCAGTTTTATCAGGGGCTTCCTAAACTAGTCGTTTTCTTTCATTAGAAGGTGGAATAGCGAGAGATTCTCTATACTTGGCGATAGTGCGCCTTGCAACATTAATTCCTTTCTCATCCAATAACTGCGTTATCTTGCTGTCGCTAAGAGGTTTACGGGTATTTTCTGCTGCAATCAACTTCTTGATGATTGCTCTAATTGCAGTCGATGAGCATTCTCCTCCGCCCTTGGTGGATACATGACTGGAAAAAAAGTATTTAAGCTCAAAGATACCTCTTGGAGTATGCATGTATTTCTGTGTGGTAACCCGGGAGATAGTCGATTCGTGCATGCTTACTGCTTCGGCTATGTCGTGAAGTACCAATGGTTTCATTGCCTCTTCTCCATACTCTAGAAACCCTTTTTGATGTTCCACAATTCGAGTGGCAACCTTCATCAGTGTTTCGTTGCGACTTTGGAGGCTTTTCATAAACCAACGTGCTTCCTGCAGGTTGTCTCTCAAATAATTATTGTCATCGCTTGAATCGGCTCGCTTTACCAAGGATGCATAGCTGTTGTTAATTCGAATTTTTGGTGTAGTGTCTGGATTTAGTTCTATTTTCCACTTTCCAGTGCCTGACTGCTTGCTTACGATGACATCGGGTACGATATACGTGGTAGAGGGGGGAGAGATATTGGCTCCAGGTCGCGGATCCAGGCTCTCAATTAAAGAAATGCTCTCCTGCAACTCGGCTTCCTTGAGCCTGGTGCGGCGCATGAGTTGAGCATAATCCCGATGCCCGAGCAGGCTCAAGTGTTCCTTAATGATGAGCTTGGCATTTTGAATCTGTCTTGCCAGCTTTGGATTGTCAAACTGGTTTATTTGAATCAATAGGCATTCCGCTAGATCCCTGTATCCCACGCCAACGGGATCAAACTGTTGAATTCTATGCAGTACGGCAATTACTTCATCCCGTTCTATCTCCAGTGTCTGGTCAAACCCAGTATATAGTGACTCGATATCTACCGTTAACATACCATTAGCATCGATGGCATCGATAATAGCTAAAGCGATAGAATTATCTTGCTCCGTCATGGGTGTTAGATTTAGCTGCCACAACAGATGGTCCTGCAGCGTATCAACGGTGGTATTACGCGACTCAAAATCATTAAGGTCAGAGTCGAAAGAAGGGGTGGATGAATAGGTACTCGGGTAGATGTCATCCCAGTTGCTGTCAACCGCTAGATCGCCTGGGATTTGTTCCTGCCAGGCAGGTTCATCGGCATTCTGGTTTTGGTTTTCAGTGGCTTGCTGTGATGTTTGTAGTTCAATTTTCTCTTGAAGGTCGCCATTCGCTTGCTTATTGATGCTGGCGTCTTCATCTTCGTTACTCTCAACTAATTCCAACATTGGATTTGCTTCCAATGCCTCGTGAATTTCTTGTTGGAGGCCTAAGGTAGAGAGTTGTAACAGGCGTATCGCTTGCTGCAGCTGGGGGGTCATAGTCAACTGTTGACCGAGCTTTAGCTGAAGCGAAAGTTTCATTGAGAATACTACTCATAAGTGGAGAAGCAATGTCTGAATTACTTGCTTGAGACATTTTTAGTCTGGATTAGTTGAGGCGTTAGTATAGCAAAATCCGTGCCGCAATTGCATAGCTAATTAGGTCTGTAGGATTGAAAATATAACTCGATTGAGCAGGGTCAATCGGGATACTCAAATCCTGAATTGTTCGCCAAGATAGACTTCACGAACTTTGTCATTGTTCAAGATAGCTTCGGAATCACCCTGTGCAATAATCTGCCCTTCATTTACGATGTATGCTTTCTCACAAATATCGAGTGTTTCCCTAACATTATGATCTGTCAGTAAAATCCCGATGGATCGCGATTTGAGATGTTGAATAATCTGTTTGATATCGCTGACGGAGATCGGGTCCACGCCAGCAAAAGGCTCATCTAATAGAATGAACTTTGGATCGGTGGCTAGCGTTCGGGCAATCTCAGTTCGGCGTCTCTCTCCTCCGGATAAACTCATTCCCTTGTTGTGGCGGATGTGTTCAATATTGAATTCCTCCAGTAGTGATTCAAGCTTGTTACGTTTTTCTGTACTACTCAAATCCTTGCGTGTTTCCAGTATTGCCAGAATGTTATTCTCAACGCTGAGAGTCCTGAATATCGAAGAATCCTGTGGAAGGTAGGAAAGTCCAAAACTCGCTCGTTGGTGAATGGGAAGCGAGGTCAGTACTTGATCTTCCAGGGATACTTCACCACTATCCGCGTGCACATGCCCGACTATCATGTAGAAACAAGTCGTTTTTCCGGCTCCATTGGGCCCGAGTAAACCGACGATTTCACCTTGTTCAATAGTGATCGAAACGTCGTGTACTACCTCTCGGCCCTTATAGCTCTTGGCAAGGTTCTCGGCTTTCAGCATTTTGGGTATCTATTGGTTCGAGCCACTCAGAGAGCCTGCGCAGGGACCGATGGAATTAGGTATTAAATTTTGTTCCACAATATAAGTAATAGACACGCAACTCCAAGTTGTGTCTGGGGATTCGATATTGGCGTCGCCAATCAGTTCGATAATAGTTTCTTCAGTCAAGCTATCTACATAGAACAGAATAGTTTCGCTAGTTCCCTTTACTATAGCGCCATCTTCATCAAGCTGTTGCTGGTAGTGAACGGGAGTACCATGAACTGTAACGCGTTGGAATTCGTTGGTAGCAGCATTTAATTCAATTATTGCCTCATTACCAATAATCTCCAAAGTTCCCTGTGTTACATTTACATTAGTAGACATCTCAAGAATCCGAGTGTTCTCTTCGATTCTCATAGTAGAGTCGCCATCTGCACTCCATCGAACCTGTTGGCTCTGATCCGATTCGAGTGCAATACTCGTGGCCGCATAAGAGAGCAGTAACAGAAATGTGTAGCGACTCACTAAACTAATTGGTGGTTTTCTCATAACTTCCTTGGATGTTTCGAAGAAACATGACTTCATTTAAATTTAGATTTGCAAACATACCAATAGACGTTTGTTGCAGGTTTGTAGTTACAAGGGTTACAAACTGGTCTGTCTCCATAGTTTCAAGTAGTGGATCCAGGGATAGAAATTCAGTAGTAAGTACTGTCCGATTACCATACTCATCGAGGCTATAGACTTCTACACCACCCAGTAATTCAATGATGCGGGATGAAGTATCGCTCTCATGTGAAACAGCTGAGATTCTGCCCGAGTCGGCCATGATATTCCAGCGGGGTGCACCCTGCTGAAAAAGTCGAATATAGGGCTCTTCTAATTCAGTTCGATCATCATTGAAGTGGACTTGGCTCACGGCCTGCAGAGTATAGTTAATCGATCCGTCAGCATCAAAAAGTACGCTGTTGATACCTTCCGAATAAGCATCATAGTCAAGAAGTATCAGTTTTTCTTGCGATTCGGAATCATTACCAACGGATTCGAAGCTGCTGATGCCGGCAAATAGCACTATGGCAATTGCGCTGGGAATTAAGAATAGCGAAAGGCGTTTCATGGTAGCCAGCCTAGTAAAGTTATGTGACAGCTTAACATGGAAGCAGCTTTTTCCTGGAGCCCTGCAAAAAGAGCGAGGAATTAATCAGACAGAAATTGCTTGTAGTTACCTTGTGCTGAAAGAATAAAGTCCGTGATTTCTCGCACTGCGCCATTGCCACCTTGGTGTTGGGTGATAGCTTGCACTGCCGATTTCACATCGTCATGACCTAGAGGCACTGTAAAACTCAAACCGACAACATTCAGCACAGGTAAATCTGGAAAGTCATCGCCTGCATACGCGATCTGTTCGAGTTGCAAATTTTTGTTTAGTGCTATCTCATTGAGAACGTTCAGTTTATCTTCTCGGCCCTGGTAAAGCAGCTCGATACCCAAGTCTCCAGCGCGTTTTTCCACTCCAGAAGAGCTACGTCCGGTAATAATACCCACCTCCACACTAGTGCTCATGAGCATCTTGATGCCGTGTCCATCAAGGGAATGGAACGCCTTACTCTCTTCGCCAGAATTTGAAAAATAGAGCTTACCGTCAGTTAATATGCCATCTACATCCAGAAGCAGTAGCCTGATGTTACGGGCACTGGCTTCTACTGCTGCAGAGTCATGGTTGAAAATCATAGTAGAAGCTCAGACCACATTCGCCTGTAACAAGTCGTGCATCTTGACGATTCCCGTGAGCTGTGGTTGCTCATCTTGTACGATAAGCACGTAGACGTTTGAGTCTTGCATAAGTTTGGCAGCCTCGACAGCGAGCGCACTGCTGCCGATGAATTTGTAGTTTGAGGACATTACATCCTTTATCCTGGTTTCCTGTATGTCTCTTCCTGAATCGATAACCCTGCGCAGATCGCCGTCTGTGAATACACCAATCAGCTGACTGCTATCATCGACTACCATAGTTAAACCAAATCCTTTTTCGCTCATTTCTAGAAGGGCATCAGTAAGCGCCGTTTCGGCCGTAACCCTGGGAATTTCTGCTCCGGTATGCATTACATCTTTCACCTTAACCAAGAGTCTGCGGCCAAGCTGTCCACCGGGGTGGGAGTCGGCAAAATCATCTCTTGTAAAGCCACGCGCTTCCAGCAAAGCCATCGCCAATGCATCTCCCATCACCAGCGCCACGGTAGTGCTGGATGTCGGGGCCAGACCAAGTGGGCAGGCTTCCTCTATCACATTTACGTCAAGGTTACAGGTGGCAGCAGCGGCGAGTTCGGACTGCTTGTCGCCTGTCATGGTGATCAGGGGGACCCCTTTCCTTTTCAGTACCGGTAGTAAGGTAGTAATCTCTTCAGTTGTACCTGAATTAGAAATGGCCAGCATTACATCGTCACTGGTAATCATACCGATATCACCGTGACTGGCTTCGGCTGGGTGTACATACATCGCTGTTGTACCTGTGCTCGCCAGAGTGGCGGCAATTTTTTTGCCAATGTGCCCTGATTTGCCCATTCCGGTTACTACGACGCGACCGGTAGATTCCAGAATCAAACGGCAGGCGTTCTCAAACTCGGCATCGATGCGGGATAGCAATTCATTTACTGCGTCCTTTTCAATTTCTATAGTTCGCAGTGCGCTGTTTATCAGGGATGAATCAGTATTCATGATTGACTTGCTTATAAAGTTGAGCTGTCACCAAGTGGTTTTATATCTGAACCATCATTACCGTAAACCAGCTGCAGTAGATTAACAAGAAGATGACTCCACTCAGGCGGCCAATCATCTTGTGCTTCTTTATTCCTCGATAACAGAAAAATGCCAGCAATACTGTAAGTAGCAGGACCATAACATAGTCACGATTTAGTAAAGAAGGTTCGATTGGTCCGGCACTGAACAGGCCAGGGAAGGGGAGCACTGCTAGTAGGTTTAGTATATTCGATCCAACAATATTACCGATGGCCAGGTCGTGGTGGCCTTTTAATACACAAGTAACCGACGCGGCGAGCTCCGGTAAACTGGTTCCTAAGGCTACTATAGTTAATCCGATAACTGCGGTCGACACATCGAGGCGTTCAGCAATCGACGTCGCTGACTGCACCAGCACCTGGGCGCTCAGAATTAGTAATGCCAATCCCACTAAAAGATTTACTACTGCCTGCAGACTATTTACCCCTGTTAATTCTGAATCTACTATCTCCGGAGTCGATCCGGTGCGGATTCTTTTCCTGAACAATCGATAACCGAAATAAGCAGTGATCCCAATTAAGACAACCGCATCGAAAAAGCCCATGTACAGGTCGAACATGAGAGCGCCGGCGACCAGTGTGACAAGTAGCAAGGCAGGGATTTCTTTGTCGATCAATGAGTCCGGTGGCTTAAGTGGACTGATGATGGCAGCCACCCCTAATGCAACACCCACGTTAAACAAGTTAGAGCCGAGGGCGTTACCGATTGCCAATAGGGGTTTATTATTTAAAGCGGAAACAGCGGAGGAAAATATCTCAGGAGCAGACGTGCCAAAAGCAACTATGGTTAGTCCTATCATCAGGGGAGAGACGCCCAAGTTGCGCGCCAATGCTGATGCACCGAACACAAACTTGTCCGCCCCCCAGATTAGTCCAATAAATCCAAGGACGATAAAAACCGTGTCCAACATAGTTGATGAATTCTAAGAGCTAGCAATAAAGCGAACAATTAGAAGGGTCTTTGACCCTCATTGCAAGTAATAATTTATCGCGGTAAGCAATTCATGTAAACTGGCTTCCCTCAGCCATGGTTCAGACTAGATTAAGGGCGAATCTGCTCTATTAACAGGGAATCAACAAGCTAGGGAAAAGAGAGGGAAAGAGATATATTCCTCTTTCCCTGCCAGCGAGAAAAACATCGTTATAGATCGAAACCGGAGATAACCATATGAGATCATTGAAGAAATTCCTGGTGACATGGTTGTTTGTCTTGACCACGCCGGGCCTGATTCATGGGCAGGAATTGACGGCTGTGGAGACAGCCGAACTGGGTGTCGAATCCCTTCTGAAAGCTGTTGCCGAAACTAAGGAATTCTTCCTTACAGACAGAGATCGCTACTTCTCGCGAGTCGAAGAAGTGCTAGACACCTTTGCCGATTTCAATGCGGTCGCCGAAGTGGTTATGTCGCGCTACGCAAGTTCGGCGAGTGCAATACAGAAGCAGCGCTTTGCCGACACACTGAAGACAACTTTGGCCAGATTCTATGGAGCCTCATTAGTTTCTTACAATGGCGAGGAGTTGGTATTTCTTCCAGCGAGTAATCCGAATGCCGATCCAAGAGCCGATACAGTCGTTGGAATGGAATTACGCAGTAGCGATAATAACCTGCGACTACAGTACCAGATGTTCCTCAATGAGAACGATGAATGGAAGCTCAAGAATATGAGTCTTGCTGGCATCAATCTTGGGCGGCAGTACTTCACTCAGTTTTCTGCCCTTATGACCCAATACGATAACGATATCGAACTGGTCCTGGATAATTGGAAATAGGTAGGAGATAGTGTGGACACTGACCAGATAAGGGAATTGTTGGCGGCGGCATTGCCTGACTGCAATATCACAGTAGAGGGCGGGGATGGTAAGTATCTCGTTATGGCGGTCGGTGATGTCTTTGACGGACTCAACGCAATCAAGCGACAACAGACTATTTATCAGATTCTCAATACACACATCGTCAGTGGCGCTATTCATGCCGTCACTATGCACTTGAAGACTGAAGCAGAGCACAGCGCAGCGTAACGTGCCAGTCAACAGCAAAGTCCGAAATGGATAAATTAATTATAAAAGGAGGCGTAAGCCTCAAAGGTGAGATTAGAATTGCGGGGGCTAAGAATTCGGCTCTGCCGATTCTGGCGTCTACATTGTTAACTCATGAAACGGTGCAGATTTGTAACCTACCGCATCTTTACGACATTACCACGATGATTGAACTGCTTGGTTGTATGGGAGTCCAGCCGATTATTGATGAAAAACTAAATGTCGAAGTAAACAGCAGCACAATACAAGATTTCAGTGCACCTTATGAATTGGTGAAAACAATGCGGGCGTCGATCCTGGTGCTAGGGCCATTGCTAACCCGCTATGGGAAAGCCGAGGTTGCGCTTCCAGGTGGCTGTGCGATTGGTAGCCGGCCTGTGAATCTGCATATTAGTGCTTTGCAGGCAATGGGTGCCGATATCGTCGTAGAGGACGGATACATAAAGGCTTCGGTCGATGGAAAGTTGCGGGGTGCGCATATTTTCATGGATCTGGTAACGGTAACCGGTACTGAAAACGTGATGATGGCTGCTACGCTCGCGAAGGGTCAAACCATAATCGAGAACGCCGCCCGGGAACCCGAGGTCGTCGATCTCGCGAACTGCCTGGTCACTATGGGTGCTGAGATTTCCGGGCAGGGTACAGATACTATAGTGATCGATGGTGTGGAAGATCTTAAGAGCTGCAGTTACTCGGTAATGCCAGATCGTATTGAAACAGGTACCTACTTGATTGCAGCGGCGGCAACCCGTGGACATATTAAGGCCAAGGACACCAGGCCAGACATTCTGGAATCGGTGCTTAGTAAGCTCGAGCAGGTAGGAGCAGAGATCAAAGTTGGGGAGGACTGGATCGAACTCGACATGCACGATAAACGACCCAATGCAGTTTCACTGCGCACCGCGCCGTATCCCGCATTTCCCACTGATATGCAGGCTCAATTTACTGCCTTGAATTCAGTGGCCAACGGTACGGGATCTATTACAGAAACCGTGTTCGAAAATCGATTCATGCATGTGCACGAGATGAACCGTATGGGAGCATCTATTCGCGTGGAGGGAAATACCGTGATAGTGGATGGAGTAGAAGCGTTGAAAGGAGCCCCCGTAATGGCAACTGACTTACGTGCCTCGGCCAGCCTGATCATAGCTGGTTTGGTCTCTGAAAATGAAACCAGTGTGGACCGGATTTATCACATCGATCGAGGCTACGAATGTATCGAGGAAAAACTGCAATCACTTGGCGCGCAAATTCGTCGAGTTTCCTCGTAATTACCAGTACTGGCTTTCTTAGAATCAGAGATAACTAACTCGATGAACTCCTCAAATTTGGTCATCGCCCTAACCAAGGGTCGCATACTGGAAGAGACGCTGCCGCTCTTTCAGCAAGCTGATATTGTGCCGGAAGAAGATGTTTTTAAGAGCAGGAAGCTGCTATTTGACACCAATCAGGACAATGTCAAACTCATGGTGATTCGTGGTTCAGATGTACCGACCTATGTTGAGTTTGGCAGTGCAGACATGGGCGTAGCAGGTAAAGACCTGATACTGGAATATGGCAGTGAAGGATTTTACGAACCTCTCGATCTGCAGATCGCGGCCTGCCGGTTAATGACAGCAGAACCTGTAAATCCTGGCCCCATGTCTGATTGCCTCAAGGTGGCGACCAAGTTCACCCATATTGCCAAAAAGTACTTCGCAGAACAGGGCAAACAAATTGAATTGATAAAACTCAATGGTGCGCTTGAGTTGGCACCGTCGCTCGGGCTGGCCGATGCAATCGTCGATATCGTGGATACTGGCAAAACCCTCGAAGCGAATAACTTGGAGCCAAAAGAATTGATTGCCAATATTTCTGCCAGGGTAATCGTGAATAAGGCCTCCATGAAAATTAAGAATGCAATTATTCGCCAGATTCTGGGCAGGCTGCGAGACGCTGTAGAATCTAATTAGCCTCCTGCTGGTGACTACCCTTCAGCTATGACCAATCCCTCAATTACAATCAAGCAACTCTTCACAATAGACGCAGATTTTGAACAGCAACTTGTCGACTTGCTGCAACGAGAGTTACTCGTCGCGGATGAAGTCAGCTCAGTGGTGCGCGAAATTCTCTCTGCTGTACGGAGTGACGGCGATAAGGCCCTGCTGAACTACACCAATAAGTTCGATGGATTCGGCGCTGAGTCGATGGTTGATTTGTCAGTAACACAGCAGCAGATGTCGGAAGCACTGGAGAGCTTACCCGGTGAACAGAGACAGGCTCTAATGCACGCAGCCGAACGCATCCGGTGTTACCACGAAAAGCAGAAGCAATCTTCCTGGCATTTTGAAGAATCTGATGGTTCAGTCTATGGTCAGAAGGTCAGCCCGCTGGATCGAGTCGGAGTCTATGTGCCAGGAGGCAAGGCTAATTACCCATCTTCTGTTCTAATGCTGGCGATTCCAGCACAGGTCGCGGGAGTCAAGGAGATTATCGCCACTGTGCCTACGCAGTACGGAGGAGATGGCGACCTGGTGTTCGCTGCCGCGTCTCTGGCTGGAGTCGACCGCGTGTTTACTGTAGGAGGGGCACAGGCTGTAGGGGCAATGGCCTATGGAACTGAAACTATCCCTCGGGTGGATAAAATTACCGGGCCGGGGAACATCTATGTCACGGTGGCGAAGAAGCAAGTGTACGGAGAAGTGGGAATCGATATGCTGGCGGGACCATCAGAGCTGACTATTATTTGTGATGGCAAGACAAATCCGGACTGGATTGCCATGGACTTGTTTTCACAGGCAGAGCATGACGAGCAGGCCCAGTCCATCTTGATCAGCACCAGTGCCGACTTTCTAGCGCAAGTACAAAGCAGTATCAACAGATTGCTGCCGGAGATGGAGCGGCGCAACATCATCCAGACTTCGTTGAAGAATCGAGGCATTTTCGTACTCGCGGAAGATATGGAAAAAGCTGCGGTGGCCAGTAATTTAATAGCTCCGGAACACCTTGAGTTGTCGGTAGAAGATCCAGATGCGGTGCTTGCCTATATAGACAATGCTGGTGCAATTTTTATGGGTAGATACAGTGCCGAAGCGCTCGGAGACTACTGTGCCGGCCCAAGCCATGTGCTGCCTACTTCGGGCACTGCGCGATTCTTCTCAGCTCTTGGTGTTTATGACTTCCAGAAGCGCAGTTCGATTATCAACTGCTCACCGGCTGGGGCAAGTAAATTGGCAGTAACTGCTGCAGAATTGGCGCGCAATGAACACTTGCAGGCCCACGCTTTATCGGCGGAGTGCAGACTGGATCCTAATCCGGAATCCGACGACTGAAAACGGCCTGGATCAGTGGCAGCGAGTCTTTAGTTTTCTCTGCCTATGGCTCGATTATCAGCGCCTCGCCGAAACCCA
>MDTC01045476.1_pt1 | contig 73695 bp, 74 predicted proteins | sample 811181 | NCBI WGS metagenome assembly MDTC01 (sample SAMN05326644, study PRJNA326480) | marine metagenome | isolation source: seawater | place: Pacific Ocean: North | collected 2011
ACCACAAGATGAGATTTCTTTTAAGGGTCGTAGAAGACGACTACGTTGATAGGTCACAGGTGTAAAGACAGTAATGTCATAGCCGAGTGATACTAATTACCCGTAAGCCTATCGTGGCACTTTTTCTTTAAAATGTAATTTAAAGAATTGTATTTCCTTTTTTGTGTGTTTTCAGTGTGTTAACTTATTACAGAGACTTTATGTTTCTAAAATTTAGGTGGTTATAGCAATGGGGCTCACCTCTTCCCTTTCCGAACAGAGAAGTTAAGTCCATTAGCGCAGATGGTACTGCCATTTGGTGGGAGAGTATGTCGCCGCCTTCCTTAAACCCTTCACATTTGTGGAGGGTTTTTTTATTTTATATTATAAATCAGTACTAACATCTTTTTTTGGAAGGAAAGACTGACCCATTAAGAATTTATCTATTTCATAAGCAGCTTCTCTTCCTTCAGAAATTGCCCAAACAATTAGTGATTGTCCCCTTCTACAGTCTCCTGCAACAAAAATATTTCTTTTGTTTGTTTGATAATTATTTAAACCCATAATATTGCCTTTTTTATCAATTTTTAACTCAAATTGATCAGGTAAGACTTTTTCAGGGCCAGAAAAACCCAATGCAAGTAATGCTAATTCACATGGCCAATTTTTTTCAGATTCTTTTTTTTCGATCAATATTGGATGATTATTTTTATTTTTCTCCCATTTTACTTCAACTGTTTTTAACCCAATTAAATTTCCTTTTTCATCACCTATAAACTCCTTTGTCATTATACTCCATTCCCTCTGACTTCCTTCTTCATGTGATGAAGAAGTTTTTAATTTAAATGGCCAATATGGCCAGGGGTTTTCATCTGTTCTGAAAACTGGAGGTTTAGGCATTATTTCGAAATTAGTAACACTTTTTGCATTATGTCTGTTTGAGGTTCCTATACAGTCTGATCCAGTATCTCCCCCTCCGATTACAATTACGTTTTTATCTTTTGCTAAATATTTCTTCTGATGTTTAAATTGACCATTTACAACTTTATTGTTATGGGGAAGAAAGTCCATTGCCTGGACTACACCATTAAGGTTTGAACCTGGAATTTCAAGTTTTCTTTTAATTGAAGCACCTGTTGCTAAAAGGATTACATCAAAATCATCTTCTAACTTTTTCGTTTCAATGTTTTTTCCGACCTCGATATTACATTTAAAAATAATTCCTTCCTTTTTTAATATTTCTAATCTTCTATCAATAATTTTTTTTTCCAATTTGAAATCAGGAATTCCATATCTAAGTAAACCACCAATTTTGTTCTCACGTTCAAAGATTGTTACATTATGGCCTACTCTATTTAATTGTTGAGCAGCAGCAAGCCCAGTAGGACCTGATCCAATAATCGCGACTGTCTTGTTTGTTCTATTTTTAGGTGGTTTTGCAGTTATCCAGTTTTCTGAAAAACCTCTTTCAACAATATATTTCTCGATTAGTTCAATAGATACTGGAGGATTAACAATGCCTAAAACACAAGCTTCTTCACATGGTGCAGGACACAATCTTCCTGTAAACTCCGGAAAATTATTTGTATTATGTAAAATATCTAATGCACGTTTCCAGTCATTTTCATAAACTGCATTATTAAAATCAGGAATCATATTTCCTAATGGACACCCACTATGGCAAAATGGAACACCACAATCCATACATCGTGCACCTTGATCTTGTAATTGTTTTTCATCTGGGGCAATTGTAAATTCATTATAATTTTTAACTCTTTCCTTTGGAGTTTTTACAGACTCCCTTAACCTTTCAAATTCAATAAAACCTTTTAGCTTCCCCATAACTTTTATAATTTTTCTTCAGTTATTTCACTATTAATCATTTTCAACGCTTTTTTGTAGTCTGTTGGCATAACTTTTATAAAGTTATATTTAGAAAAATTCCAGTTTTCAAGAATGTAATTTGCTTTTGGACTTTTTGTAAATTTATAATGATTCATTATTAGCGAATGCACTTCTTTTGTATCACTTTCGATTACATTTTCTAATTCTACCATTTCCAAATTGAACAATTTTTCATCAAAAACATTATTTTCATTGTATAAATATGCGACTCCTCCACTCATTCCTGCAGCAAAATTTCTTCCAAAATCTCCTAAAACCACAGCAACTCCTCCAGTCATATATTCACAACCATGATCTCCAACTCCTTCAACTACTGCTTTTGCTCCTGAATTCCTCACACAAAAACGTTCTCCTGCTATACCATTTATATAAGCTTCTCCTTTAGTAGCGCCATATAAAGAAACATTTCCTACAATTACATTCTCATGCGGAATAAATGTTGCTTCTTCAGGAACTTTAATAATTAAAGTAGCCCCGGATAATCCTTTACCAAAATAATCGTTTGCTGTACCTATAACCCTCATTAAAAGTCCTGAAACTGAAAATGCACCAAAACTTTGTCCTGCTGTTCCTTTAAAATTAATTTTTAAAATATTATTTTGAAGTCCATATGCTCCGTATTTTTTTGAAATCTCGTTACTTAAAATTGCTCCTACAGTTCTATCTGTGTTTTTAATTGGAAAACTTAAGATTTGATTTTTACCATTCTTTATTGCATCTTCTGCATTTTTTATGATTGTAAAATCTAAAACATTTTCAAGATTATGATCTTGCGGAATCATATTTCTTTCTCTGTACCCAGAAGGAACTTTTGGTTTATACAGGATTTTTGAAAGATCAATTCCCTTAGCTTTATAGTGTTCAATTGCACTTTTCATATTTAGCTTTTGGGATTGTCCAACCATTTCATCCACCGATCTAAAGCCGAGTTCTGACATAATAACTCTTAATTCTTCTGCTACAAAGTGCATATAATTAATTACATGTTCAGGCTTTCCCTTAAAGTTTTTTCTTAACTCTGGATCTTGAGTAGCAATCCCAACAGGACAAGTGTTAAGATGACAAGCTCGCATCATAACACACCCTGATGCAATTAATGGTGCAGTTGAAAACCCAAATTCTTCGGCACCCAATAGACATGCAATAGCTACATCTCTACCAGTTTTCATTTGACCATCACATTCAAGTACAACTCTACTTCTCAAATCATTCATTACTAAAGTTTGCTGAGCTTCAGCAATTCCAAGTTCCCATGGAAGTCCAGCATGTTTTAATGATGTGAGAGGAGAAGCTCCAGTGCCTCCGTCAAATCCTGAAATTAGAATTACATCTGCTTTAGCTTTTGCAACTCCTGCTGCAATAGTCCCAACTCCAACCTCAGAGACCAACTTGACATTTATTCTAGCAGACCGATTAGCATTTTTTAAATCATAAATTAGTTGTGAGAGGTCTTCTATTGAATATATGTCATGATGAGGAGGTGGTGAAATCAAACCTACGTATGGGGTTGAATTTCTGACTGATGCTATGTAGGGGTTAACTTTTGGTCCTGGAAGCTGACCTCCCTCACCTGGTTTTGCTCCTTGAGCCATTTTTATTTGAATTTCCTGAGCAGAACTTAAATAATGACTTGATACTCCAAATCTTCCAGAAGCAACTTGCTTTATTGCTGAGTTTTTAAGTACACCATTTTTATCAGGAATAAACCTTTTTAAATCTTCTCCACCTTCACCAGAATTACTTTTTCCTCCAATTTTATTCATTGCAATAGCTAGGTTTTCATGAGCTTCTTGACTTATTGATCCAAGAGACATGGCTCCAGTTTTGAATCTTTTTACTATTTCTGTCCATGGCTCAACTTGATCAATTGGTATTGGATCAAAACTTGAAAACTCAAACAATCCACGAAGTGTCATTAGTTTTTCGTTTTGTTCATTAATCATTTTTGAAAAAACTTTAAAGCTTTGAGGATTTTCTTGTCTAACTGCTTTTTGTAAGTTAGCGATTGTTGTGGGGTTCACAGAATGAGCTTCTCCATCTCTTCTCCACCTATAATCTCCTCCAACCTCTAAAGGAAGTCCAGATTTAAGCCCATGCTTGTATGCTTTCGTATGTCTTTGGCTAATTTCTTTTTCAATTTCGTAAAGCCCTATTCCTTCAATTCTAGTTGCTGTATTACAAAAAAATTGATTAATGAATTGCTCAGATAAACCCAGAGCTTCAAAAATTTGAGCACCTCTGTAAGAATGAAGAGTTGATATTCCTATTTTATTCATTATTTTGACAATACCTGTGGCGATAGCTTTGTTATAATTAATTATGGCTTTTTCGGATTTGACATTAACAATACCTTTAGAAGTTTGATTTATTATTATTTCATTGATCATAAAAGGGTTAATAGCACTTGCACCATATCCAAACAATAATGCAAAATGATGAGGTTCTCTAGGTTCTGCAGACTCAATAATAATTCCAAATTTTGATCTCTTTTTTAATTTTTTGAGAGAGTTGTGAACATGAGAGGTAGCAAGTAGAATTGGAATTGGAGCCATTAAGTTTGAGACACCTCTATCTGAGAGAATAATTATATTGACACCTTCATCTAAAACTTTTTCAATTTTATTAATCATACTACCTAATGACTTTTCAAGTCCATTCAAGCCTTTTGAAATTTCATACAAAGTTGAAATAGTAAAACTTTTAAAATGATTATTTTTTATAAATTTAATTTTATCTAAATCTTCGTTAGAAATAATAGGATTTTGAATTCTTAACTTTTTTGTGTGTTTTGAGGAAATTTCAAATAGATTAAATTCACTTCCTATTGTTAAGCTGGTATCAGTTATTATTTCTTCCCTAATTCCATCAAGTGGAGGGTTGGTTACTTGAGCAAATAATTGTTTAAAATAATTAAAAAGTAATTGAGGTTTATTTGATAAAACAGCTAATGGGGTGTCAGTTCCCATTGATCCAATAGCTTCTTTAGCTGATTTACTCATTGGATTAATAATTGTCTTAATATCTTCATTAGTATATCCAAACATTCTCAATCTAATTTCAAAATCTTCATTTTCTTCTTGTGAAATATTGCCGGTATATGGTATATCTTTTAATGTTAGAAGATTTTTATTTAACCATTTTTTATAGGGGTGTTTTTTTGAAATTTCGTTTTTTATTTCGTCATCCTCAATTATGCGTCCTTCATCCATATTAACAAGAAACATTTTTCCAGGCTCAAGCCTTCCGTGTCGTTCAATATTGTTTGGAGATATTTCAAGCACCCCTGTTTCAGAAGACATAACCACATACCCATCTTTTGTAACAGAATATCTAGATGGTCTTAATCCATTTCTGTCGAGAAGTGCTCCTATATATTTTCCATCTGTAAAAGGAATTGAAGCAGGACCATCCCAAGGTTCCATTATGCAAGAGTTATATTTATAGAAGGCTTTTTTGTCTTCATCCATTGATAAATGTTTCTCCCAAGCCTCAGGAACAAGCATCATCATAACCTCAGGTAATGATCTTCCTGAGGCTAATAACAATTCGACAACCATATCCATTGATGCAGAGTCTGACTTTCCAGGTAAAATAACCGGTATTATTTTTTTAATTTCTTCTCCAAATAATGGACTTTCAATAAGTTCTTCTCTTGTTTGCATTCGACTAAGGTTTCCCTTGAATGTATTTATTTCACCATTATGACACATGTATCTGAATGGTTGAGCCAAGTCCCAAGTAGGAAAAGTGTTTGTTGAGAATCTTTGATGAACTAATGCTAAACGAGTAATCACATTTTCTTTGGTTAAATCTTCGTAATAATCTTTTATATCTTCGGGAATTAAAAGTCCTTTGTATATAAGAGTATGTATAGATAAACTAGAAAAATAAAAATATTGAGCTTGAGTTAATTTAGAATTAATAATAGTATTTTCTGAAATTTTTCTAGCAATCAAAAGTTTAACATTAAACTCATGTTCACTAATCTTTAAATTATCTCTTCCAACAAAAACTTGCATGATGTATGGCTCTGTTTGGGAAGCAATATCCCCAACTACGTCTCTCTTTACAGGAACCTTTCGCCATCCTAATATTGTCAGGTTTTGTTTCTTTATTTCTGATTCAAAAACACCTATGCAGTAGGTTCTCTGATTTTCCTTTTGTGGTAAAAAAACCATTCCAACAGCATAATCTCCAATATTTGGTAGTTTGAAATCACATGTGTTTTTAAAAAAATCATGAGGAATTTCAATTAAAATTCCAGCCCCATCACCTGTTTTTCCGTCAGAGCTAACAGCCCCACGATGCTCAAGTTTGCATAAAATATCTAATGCTTTATGAATTATATCATTTGTCTTTTTACCCTGAAGACTACAAATAAAACCTGCTCCACAATTATCATGTTCAAACTCTGAGCTGTAAAGACCTTGTTTGTCTGGAAACATTAATCTAATTATCGTTTTGTTGGTTGTTTTTATTAAAACTAATGTTATCTTTTTGAATAGATGAATTATTTACTATTCATTATATTATAATAGTAATTTTCATAATTTTTAACTTAATAAATATTAATTTACTATTAAAAGACACTTATTTTTGTATAATTGATAGTTTAATAATGGAAGAAAATAACATATACAGAGTTTTAGGTGTAATGTCTGGAACTTCTTTGGATGGTGTTGATTTAGCTTTAATAGAATTTAAAACTCGTCCATGGAAATATGATTTATTAGAAACAGCTACATTAAGATATCCAGAAAATTGGATTAAAACTCTTTCTAATATTCATAAAAAAGAAATTAAAAAAATAGTAGAAATTGATACTTCGTATACTCTTTTTTTAGGAAAATTAATTGATGATTTTATTAATTACAATAAAATAGATAATATTGATTTCGTTTGTTCTCATGGACACACTGCAATTCACAGACCATATGAAGGCATGACATACCAGTTGGGTAATCTTTCATCAATAAATAAGTATTATAACTTGAAAACTATTTGTGATTTTCGCAAGCAGGATGTTGACAATGGTGGTCAGGGAGCACCTTTAGTACCTATTGGGGATAAAATTTTATTTCCTGAATATTCAGCCTGTTTGAATTTTGGTGGTTTTGCCAATATTTCTAGACAACTAAATGGCAAAACTATTGCTTATGATATCTGTTCGACTAATCTTATTTTTAATTATTTAGCAAAAAAAAAGTCAATGTCTTATGATGAAAATGGCATACTCGCAAAATCAGGCAAAATAATAGGTGAATTATTTAATCGATTAAATAATATTGATTTTTACAACTTACCACACCCAAAATCTTTGGGTGTTGAATGGAATGAAAAGAATATATATCCTTTAATTAATAAATCATTAATAAATAATAGTATTGAAGATGTTATGAGAACATATTTAGAGCATGCAGTATTAAAAATTAGTCAATCTTTAAAAAATGATGATACGGTTTTAGTTACCGGAGGTGGTGCTCATAATAAATTTTTAGTATCATCTTTAAAAAGTAAAACACAAGCTAAAATTATTATCCCATCAAAAGAATTGATTGATTATAAAGAAGCTTTAATTTTTGGATTATTGGGTTTGCTCAGAGTCCTAAATATAAATAACTGTTTGTCATCAGTTACAGGATCAAAAAATGACCATTGTTCAGGAAAGATATTTTGATTCAAAAGTAACAAATGATTTAAAATTTTATAAATTCGTGATTCTTCAGTTTATTGAAGTATAAAAAATCAACAATATGGATTTTATTGTAATTACTATATTTATTGTTGGATATCTTGCTATAACTTTAGAGCACACACTAAAAATTGATAAGCTAATTCCAGCTTTAGCGATGATGTCTTTTTTATGGGCAATAATATCATTAAATCACCTTCCTGTTTTTGAAATTAATTCAACTCTTAAAAGCTTAGAGCCAACACATATTAACGAAATCTTACTTCATCACTTGGGTAAAACAGCTGAAATAATTGTCTTTTTACTAGGGGCAATGACAATAGTTGAGATTATTGATTATTTTAATGGATTTTATACAATAAAAACATTTATTAAAACTAAAAGCAAAATTAAACTTTTGTGGATTTTTGCATTTCTTGCTTTTTCATTATCAGCAATTATAGATAATTTGACCGCTACAATAGTTTTAATTACAATTTTACAAAAAATTGTTTACGATCGAGATTCTCGACTATGGTTTGCAGGTTTAATAATTATAGCTGCGAATGCAGGTGGAGCCTGGTCACCGATTGGAGACGTAACAACTACAATGTTGTGGATTGGAGATAAAGTGACCACACTTAATTTAATAAAATACTTATTACTCCCTTCTATCATTTGTGTTTTAGTTCCTGTATTTATTGCTTCATTGCTTCCGTCTTTCAGGGGAAAAATTATAGTTCCAGATGTCCAAGATCAAACTGTTTTTCATCCTAAAGGGTCAATTATGTTGTTTTTAGGACTTGGTGCAATAATTTTTGTTCCTGTTTTTAAAACAATCACCCATTTGCCTCCGTATGTTGGAATGATGCTTTCACTTGCTTTAGTTTCAACTTTTGCTGAAATATTTAGCAATGCTAAAATAAATATTAGCTCAATTGATGAGGAAAGTGATGCACACTCAAGTCATAGTCCTGTTCATAGTTCATTATCTAAAATAGAATTACCCAGTATTCTCTTTTTTTTAGGAATATTATTATCTGTAGCTGCTCTGGAATCACTTGGGATTTTATTTCAATTTGCAGATTATTTAAACAAATTAATTCCTAATACAGATCTTGTTGTAATTCTTTTTGGATTTGGATCAGCAGTCATAGATAATGTTCCTTTAGTTGCTGCAAGTATGGGAATGTTCTCAGAATTAGTAGATGATCCTCTTTGGCATTTTATCGCTTTTTCTGCTGGTACAGGAGGAAGTATGTTAGTAATAGGCTCTGCAGCTGGGGTTGTTGCTATGGGAATGGAAAAAATAGACTTTTTTTGGTACTTAAAAAATATATCCTGGTTAGCATTAATTGGTTTTATATCAGGATCAATTTGTTTTATCTTATTACGTAATTTTATTATTTAATTAAAATTTTAAATCTTTTTTTACGTTATTATATTTAAATGTCTATTAAATTATGTTTGATTATCAAGAAAATTCAGTTTTACAATCGGAAAAAACTATATCATTAATTGAATTAATCCAAAATGGTGGAACAGGTGGAATTTTAATCATTGGAATTCTTTTTCTTTTACTTATTATTGTTGTGTATATATATTTTGAGAGAATTTTCGCAATAAAAGCTGCATCAAAAATAGATAGTGCTTTTATGCCTGAAATAAGAACTTATATTTTAGGTGGTAATATTGATACTGCGAAAAAACTATGTAAATCCCATGATAATCCAGTTTCAAGATTACTAGAAAAGGGAATTTCAAGAATAGGACGTCCCTTGGAAGACATTAATTCAGCTCTTGAAAACGCTGGTAGGATAGAAATTTATAAATTAGAGAAAAATGTGAGTGTATTAGCCACAATCGCTGGAGTAGCCCCAATGATTGGATTTTTGGGCACGGTAATAGGAATGATATTATCTATATTTGAAATTTCAACAGCAGGTGGAAATATTGATATGCAGCTACTTTCAAATGGATTATACACTGCAATGACAACTACCGTAGGGGGATTAATTGTTGGAATAATTGCTTATATATCTTATAATCATTTGGTTGTAAAAACTAATAAAGTTGTCTATCAAATGGAAACTACCTCTCTGGAGTTTTTCGACTTGTTAAACGAACCTACATAATTTATGAATTTTAAGGGAAGAAATAAAATTAGTCCAGAGTTTAATATGTCTTCGATGACTGATATAGTTTTTTTACTATTGATTTTTTTTATGATTGCTTCAACCCTTGCTAAACAGCTAGACACTATCAAAGTTGATCTTCCTGAGGCAAAGGGTAAAACTGAAAATAGAAAGTCAGTAGCAGTCACTATTTCGTCTTCACAAATCTTTTATGTTGATGATAAACCAGTTAATAAAATTAATTTACAACAAGAAATAATTAATAAAATGGAAGGTATTAATCCACCATCTATTGTTTTAAGAGCAGCAAAAAAAGTTGCTATTGATCAAGTTGTTTATGTCATGAACATTGCCAATCAAAATAGCATTAAAGTTGTACTAGCAGTAGATGCTAAATAGAATGATGTTTTTTAAAAACCAACATGAAAGAAAGTCTTCTATAATTACCTTTTTAATGGTTGTTATACTACTCTTTCTGTTTTCTTTTGTTGGGTTAAAATATATTGACCCCCCTATTGAATATGGAATGGAAGTTAATTTTGGTAAAAACGATAATGGAAAAGGTTTAAAAGTCTTGTCAAATGAAGTTATTGACTCTGAGACTCAGCAAGTAAAAACTAAAAACAATGAGAAAGCTTCGGAAAAACAATCCACACCTATATCTAGCCCGACTAGAGTTGCTAGTCAAGAAATTAGTGAATCAAAAATAATTAAAAAGAAAAAAATTGATTCACTTAAGAATATCAATAAAAATTCAAAATTATCAGAAAGCATAAAAAAAACAAAAAAACAAAAAGTAAGTGAGGCAACTAAATCAATTATTTCAAACTTAATTAAAACAGAAGACAGACAACAAAAAATCGATGGAGAAGGTAAAAAAGATGGGTTTTCTGATCAAGGTAAATATTCTGGGGATCCATACTCAACTGTTTATTATGGTAAAGAGGGGAAAGGCGGTAAGGGTCTTGGCTATGGTCTAAGTGGAAGAAATCTTCAGATTAATGGAAAAAAAATTCAAGACTGTAATGAATCTGGTATAGTTGTAGTTAGAATAATTGTTAATCAAATGGGAGAGGTAGTTTCAGCAAAGCCAGGAGTAAAAGGAACAACAAATAATCATCCATGTCTTTTAGCACCAGCCCAAAAAACTGCTTTAATGCATAAATGGTATCCTGATTCAAATGCGCCAGAAAAACAAGTTGGTTTTGTTGTTATTGAATTTAAATTAGTTGAATAATTAATGAATTCTTATTCTCAGGCTTTAAATTTTTTATTTGAAGAACTTCCTTATTATCAAAGAAAGGGTAAAAAGAGTATTAAGCTCGATTTATCAAAAATAGAGTTGTTTTCAAAGGAACTAAATTATCCTCATAATAATATAAAAACTATTCATGTAGCAGGTACAAATGGAAAAGGAAGTGTTACTCACATAATTGCTTCTATTCTTCAATCCAAAGGCTTAAAGGTTGGTATATACTCGTCTCCTCATCTAATCGATTTTAGAGAAAGAATAAAAATTAATGGAAATTACATAAGTGAGGAATATGTTTTGGAATTTGTGAATAGTCATTTTAGATATATGAAATCAAAAAATCTTTCTTTTTTTGAAATGACAGTAGGGTTAGCTTTTGATTATTTTTACAATCAAAAAGTTGATATTGCAGTAATTGAGGTTGGGATGGGAGGTAGGTTGGATGCAACCAATATTATAACGCCTGAAATTTCAATAATCACAAACATAGGACTTGATCATACAGAATTTTTAGGAAATAGTTTGTCAAAAATTGCATTTGAAAAAGCAGGAATTATTAAAAGTGGTGTACCAGTTTTAATAGGTGAATTTCATCCTGATACAGCATCAGTTTTTAAAACAAAAGCAAATGAATTAGGTTCTGAAATTTATTTTGCACAAATGCCTGATAAAAGATATGAGACTGATTTGATCCCGAATTATCAACAAACAAATATTAATACAGCAATTAATGCTATCAAAATTTTATCGAATTATGATATTTCTGATGATGAAATAAATTCAGCTATTAAAAAAATAAAAAAACAAACCTATTTGATCGGCAGATGGGATTATATTGATGATAATCCTAAAACTATAATTGATGTCACACATAATATTGAAGGTTTTAATCTAATGTTAGAACAACTAGAAAATGAAGATTTTGATAATCTTCATTTAGTTTTAGGTTTTGTGAAGGAAAAAGATGTTAAGGCGATTTTTGAAATTTTACCAAAAAAAGCATTTTATTATTTGTGTTCCCCAACTATTGAAAGAGGTATAGATTTAAATGAATTAAGTAATATTGCAAAATCGTCTAATCTTAACTTTAAAATTTATCCTTCAGTAAAAAAAGCATTAGAATCAGCAAAATTTAATTCAAGACATAATGATTTAATTATTATTTCAGGCAGCACTTTTGTGGTAGCAGAGATAATGTAAAATAAATCTTTGTCAAACCAAAAATCTCTTATATATTTGCTGATTCTCGGGCGCTTAGCTCAGTTGGTTCAGAGCATTTGGTTTACACCCAAAGGGTCGGGGGTTCGAATCCCTCAGCGCCCACATTTTAACCTCAGCATATGTTGGGGTTTTTTATTGTTTGAATTTTACGATTTTTTAAAACATTATATGATCTAATGAAAGCTTTTAATCAGGCCAACTCAAATGATAGAGTTTTATTATTTATAATTTGAGATATACAAGTCCTCCCCATCTTTTTTAAGCATTCCAATAGTTTTATCCATAAATTCATTTCTATTATTCCTTGTTTTAAATAACCATATACAAACTGAGTCATTACTGTGATAAATTGCTTTTAATTCATCATCAATTTCATATATTTCTATAGGAATATTTGCCTTTATACAAATCATACTATTATTTTTTTAAATTATATACTAAATAATAAAACTGAATATTAATTAAATAGTTCAAATAAATTATCTGGTAAATTTCCAAAACTTGCATTTGATAAATTAGTTGTCATTACAATAATTGTATTTGAATGAGGGGCCATAAAAGCATAAGTTGTTCCTCCTATTGATCCTCCAGTATGTCCAATCAGAGCATTATTATTCTTATCGTAACGTGTTCTCCAGCCTATACCATAGTTGGTAATTTCCCCATCTATATTTTTTTGAGAACTTATCATTTCAGTCAAACTTTCTTGGGTTAGATATCCATAGTGGGAGTGTGCTAAAAGAAATTTTGCCACATCCTCTGTTGTTGATATAAATCCTCCACCAGCCCATTTCCAACTATTATCAACTTCAGGGGCAACAATTATTTGTTTAGTTGAATCTAACATGTAATAATTAACTTTTTCAATACCTGTTAAACTTATCTTTTCTGCATGAGTATTATTCATATCTAGTTTATCAAAAACATCGGTTTGCATATAATTTAGAAATGATTGACCAGATGTGTTTTCAATTATTAAACTAAGTAGTGTCCATGCATGGGTAGAATAATGATATTTTGTATCTGGTTTATGCAAAAGAGAATCCATTTTAAAAACATCTAAGGCATCTTTAACATTTGAAAAATTTTCATTGATCATCATTTCACCTTCTTTATAGCTTCTAATTCCAGATAGATGTCCGGCAATTTGTCTGGATGTAAAATCCCATTTCTTTTTGGGATAATCTGGAACATAATTGTAGACACTAGCATCCAAATCAATTTTTCCTTCTTCTACCAATTTCATTAATGCTGAAGCAGCTAATGTTTTTGAAAAACTTCCAATTCTAAATTTAGTTTTTGAAGGTAAAACTTGAATTTGTTTATCAATATCTGCATAACCAAACCCTTTAGAATAAATTTTATTTCCGTCTTTAACAATTGTTAATGATAATCCAGGTAAATTATTTGTTTCAAGAGTATTTGAAACAAGCTTATCTACTTTAATTATTTTTTTAGAATATTGATCGGCTGATGAGCATCCAATAATTGCTGCAAAAATTAAACTATAAAAAAATTGTAAAAAGTTTCTCATTATAAATGTTTTTTAATAATTAGAATTAATTATAACATTGAAATTGCTTTAACTGTTCTATTTATTTCTTCTTGATTATTATATATGGACACTCCAAGCCTAGTAATGCCTCCTATTTTTTCTAGATTTAACTTTTGAATTGCTTTTAAAGCATAAAAATGTCCATCCCAAGCACAAATATTTTCTTTTGCTAGTTTCTTGCAGATCTCATTTGCTGAATATTTTTTATGAATAAATGAAACTGTCGGTGTTCTATTTTTTTCAGAAAAATCTTGGCCAATAATTTTTAGATCATTAAGTGATTTTAGTTTTGTATATAGTTTTGAAGCTAATTCGTACTCATGAACACTAATTTTTTTGTAAGCAGAGATTAATTTTTCTCTGTATGAATTTCCTGAGCCTAGCGAAGAAATAAAGTCTATTGCGGCCGAAACCCCATTACATGCAGCATGATTTAAGGTTCCAGTTTCAATTTTATAAGGGGCTATTTGATCTTGAACTAAAAGCCTTTCAGGTTCTAAACTATCAAGAAGCCCAGGTCTAGAATATAAAAGTCCAATATGTGGCCCATAAAACTTGTATGCAGAACAAAGTAAGAAATCACAACCTAATGACTTAACATCAATAGAAAAATGAGGAGCATAGTGAACAGCATCTAATAATAATAGAGAATTAAAATTAGTTGTGATTTTCCGGATTAAATTAAAATCATTGATTGTCCCCAATGCATTGGAAGACATTCCCATGGCAACTAATGCTGTTTTTTGATTAATTTTATTTTTAAAGTCATTATAATCTAGTGTTCCGTCTTCAAGAAGATCTACTTCTACTAATTTAACTCCATAACTCTCAAGGGTTTTCCATGGTCCTCTGTTTGCCTCATGATCAAGCTCAGTTATAATTACCTGGTCATCTTTTTTTAAGAATTTTGATAATGTTCTTGCTAAACTATAGTTTAAGCTAGTCATATTCTGTCCTATAGAAATACATTCTTTACTTTCAGCTCCTAATAACTGGCATACTTTTTCTCGCATAGAGTTCATAATCTCATCTGTTCTCTTGCTTGTTTTAAACTCTCCATGAGTATTTGAGTTTGAATTTTTATAATAATCAGAAATGGCGTCAATTACGATTTGTGGAACTTGAGTTCCTCCAGGCCCATCTAGATAGGTTATTCGATTTTCATTCTCATCTTTTAATGATAATGATGGGAATTCTTCTCTAACGTTTTCCAGATCAATCATTTTTTTTAAATTTTTAATTATAACTAATTCAAATAATATTATTTTAAATTTAATATAAACTTGAGTTCTATGAAAATATTAATTACAGGTTCATCAAAAGGTATTGGTTATCAAATAGCTAAAGATTTATTGAAAGGTAATCATACTTTGATTTTACATTGTAACAAAAATCGAAAAAGTCTTGAAAAACTTTTAATTAAAAATAAGCATGAGTCATCTATTGTTCAAGCTGACTTGTCAACAAATAAAGGAGTTATAAAATTGTTTAATGAAACAATTGCTAAGATTTCACTTCCAGATGCAATAATTAATAACGCAGCAATTGCTGAGTCTTCTGATATTTCTATTGATTTCAATAAATGGAATGAAATGTTTGAAAAAACAATAAATATAAACCTTAAAGCTCCAGCTCTAATTTTTAAAGAGTTTGTTTCTTATAAGCGAAAAAATAAAATATTAAAACGATTTAGAGTTATCAATATTTCATCAAGAGCCGCATTTAGGGGTGAAGAAGAAGACTATATTTCATATGCCTGTTCGAAAGGAGGACTATTATCTTTGACTAAAACTATTGCAAGATCTTTTGGTAAAATAGATAATGTGGTTTCATTCAGTATTGCTCCAGGATTTGTAAATACTGAAATGGCTAAAAGTTTTATTGTTAAACATGGTGAAAAGCATGTAAAAAAGGGAATTGTTTTAGATAGACTAACTAAACCAGAGGATATTTCTCCAATTGTAAGTCTAATGATTTCAGGAAAAATGGATCATTCAACGGGATCAACAGTAGACGTAAATGGTGGTAGTTATTTAAGGTAGTGTATTTATTTTTTCGGGTGTTTAAGATTTTAAAATCATTTTAGGAGCTCCGAATAATTAAATTAAACCTTCATATAAATAACTAGTCAAAACATTAAGTTATCTTAATGTGATTATTTTTTGTAATAAACATGAATAAATATACTGATAAAGAATTATTGATATTATTTAAAGATTACAAGAAAAGAAATTATGCATTTAATTGTATTGTAAACTTATATCAGGAAAGAATTTATTGGCATATCAGAAAAATTTTAATTTCTCATGAAGATAGTAATGATGTAACTCAAAATACCTTTATTAAGGTTTTTGAAAATTTCACTAAATTCAAAGGAGAGTCAAAAATATACACCTGGATATATAAAATAGCCACAAATGAGTCTTTATCTTTTTTGAAAAGGAAAAAAAGATATTTTTTTGAATCTATTGATAATGTATCATCCAATCTAATAAATAATCTTGAATCCGATCAATACTTTGATGGAGATGAGGCTGAAAAAAAGTTTCAAAAAGCAATTCTAACTTTACCATTAAAACAAAGAATAGCTTTCAATATGAGATATTTTGACAAAATGAAGTATGAACAAATTTCTAATATTTTAGGAACATCTGTTGGAGCTTTAAAAGCAAACTATTATCATGCAAAAATAAAAATTGAAATTTTTTTAAAAGAAAATTAAACCTTTTAACTAATTAACAATCATATAATAAATGAAACAAAATACTGAAAAACAGCAAGTTGCCAAAAAAGTGCCATTTAATGTTCCAGACGGATATTTTTTTGATTTAAAAAATAATATTCAGAGCCATACCGAAAATTTAAGTTCAAGAGAGGGTTTTGATGGTATTTTTACCTCAAAAAAAATAGTTTTGACTTTTGTTTACACCGTAATTGCTGTCATATCATTTAATTATATTCTTAATCCTAATTCTAATATTGAAAATGATTTTATTAATGAAGCTTATGAAGAAGTAATTTTATTTGAGATTGAAAATATTAACGAAGAAATTTTTTTAGAATTTCTACCACAAGATGAATATGTCTTTTCAGATGATATTCAATATTTAATTGAAAATAATACTGATTATAATATGATCATAGAGTAAACTAAAATTAATAATATGAAAACTAAACTTTTTTATTTAATAATTCTATTTCCATTATGTTTCTTTGCCCAAGAAAATGATTCAATTATATTAAAAGAAAGGTATGAAAGAATGAAAAGTAGAAAAATTGCTTTTATCTCAGATAAAGTTTATTTAACACCTAAGCAGGCAGAAGCTTTCTGGCCTCTATATAATTTGTATATATCAAAAAAAAGAGATGTATATATGCGAAATAAAAAAAATTATAAAAAATACCAACTCAATAAATCATTAATGGATAATGATGAGCTTGGACTTACTATAGATGAATTTCTTAAATTAGACCAAGAGGAATTGGATATTAAAGTAGAATATGTCAAAAAATTTACAGAGATAATAACTAATAAGCAATTAATTGAACTATATGATGCAGAGGAAAGTTTTAAAAAAGATTTGTTAAGAAGAATAAAAAAAGGTTCTGACAAAGGAATTTTGGATGAAAAAAAGGATATAAAAAAGAAGAAAATAGAATCTTATTCAATACAAAATAACCCAAAAACTCCAATTAATTAAATTTAATAAAGGTGTAATTTTAAAAAAAGAAACTTATTTAGTTTTTTTGAATACAGACATCATTTTGTCTATTTCTTCTTCTGCTAGTTTTTGATCAACAAGTATTCTTCCGCTATGTTCGTCTTTTATAATTTTTTTTCGTGAAGCAATTTCCATTTGAGTTTGCGGAGGAATTGCAAAATACGATCCACCTGAAGCTCCTCGTTCAACAGCAACAATTGCAAGGCCGTTACTAACACTTGATCTTATTTTTTTGTATGAGTTAATTAAATTATCTTCAATATTTTTCTCAAATTCTTCAGATTTTTTAATAAGTAATATTTCCTCTTTTTCTGTTTCACTCATTATAGATTTCAATTCTTTATTTTTTGCAGTCAAATGTTCATTTCTTTCATCTAATTTTAGTTGAATTTCTTCAATATTTGTTTTTTTTAATTCAGATTTAGACTGAAGCTCTTTAATTTTTTTTTCAGATAATTCAATCTCTAATTTCTGAAATTCTTGCTCTTTTTGAATTGAATTATACTCCCTATTGTTTCTCACATTTTTTAGATTTGCCTCATATTTTTTATCAGTTTCTTTAGCAACTTCAATATTATTTTTTTCAAAGGCTATTGATTCTTGGTAGTCTTTTAATTCTTTATTGAAATTTTCTATCCTAGTTTTAAGGCCAGAGATTTCGTTTTCTAGATCTTCGACCTCTAGAGGTAGTTCCCCCCTTACACTTCTTATTTCATCAATTCTTGAATCGATTAATTGTAGATCAAATAAAGATCTTAGTTTGTTTTCAACTGATATTTCTTTTTTTTTGGCCATGCTAAAAGTAGTTAACTGGATTTGTATTTGTATTTGCTAAAATGATTGCAAAATTAGGAAATTTTTTTCTAAGATAGTCATGTATTAAATTTTTTGTAAACTGTTCACTTTCATAATGACCAATATCAATTAAAAGTATTTGTTTATTGGACTCAAAAAAATTATGATATTTAAGGTCAGCTGTTATAAAAGCATCAGCATCTTGGTTTATCGCATTTTTAATTGCAAATGATCCTGAACCACCCAAAACAGCAACTCTTTTAATTTTTTTATTGAGTAATCTACTGTGTCTTATTGTATTGGTTTTCATTCTAGTTTTAATAAATTTTAAAAACTTTTTTTCTTCCATTACTTCTGTTAATTCACCAATTCTTCCCATCCCTATTTGATCATTTTCTTTATTGGGTATAAGAATTTCAGATTTTTTTAGTTTTAACCTTTCTGATATTTTAAAATTTACACCCTTATTATGATTATCTAAAGAAGTATGTATCGCATAAATACAAATATTATTTTGAATTGCTTTTAACACTGTTCTTTGAACATAACTAAAAGATGTAATTTTTTTCAATCCAGAAAAAATTATTGGGTGGAAACTAATTATAAGATTACACTTTTTTTGAATCGCTTCGTCTATTATTTCTTCAGTAGTATCAAGGCTTATTATGGCTCCACTTATGATTGTATTTAAATTCCCTACTATCAACCCCACATTGTCAAACTCTTCAGCTTGACTTGATGGTGCCCATTTTTCAATTTCACAAATAAACTCTTGAATCCGCATTTTTAATCTTACATATACAAATATAGTATTATCTTTCAGGAGATGAAATTGATTAGAAAATTACTGTATCCATTTGGAATGATATATGGTTTAATATTATCAATACGAAATATTTTATTTGATATAAATTTTTTTAGAGGGAAAGCTACTATTATTAATTCAATTGGTGTTGGGAATTTGTCAGTAGGAGGAACAGGTAAGTCAATTGTTGTAGATTATTTAATTTCTAAATTCCAGCTATCTCAATCTTTAGTTGTCCTAAGTCGAGGATATGGACGTAAATCAAAAGGATTTATTATGGCCAATTCATTAAGTGATGCGGTGGAAATTGGTGACGAACCATTTCAATATTTAAAAAAATATTCAAATATCAGAGTTGCTGTTGGTGAAAACAGGGTAAAGTCAGTTAATGAAATTTTAAAAATAGATTCTAATTTAAGTCTACTTATTTTAGATGATATAATGCAACATAGATGGATAATTCCGGATCATCTTATATTAACAACAACATTTTCAAATCCATTTTTCAAAGATTTCCCAATGCCCTATGGAAGTTTAAGAGAATTTTCATGTGGACAAAAAAGATCGCATACAATTGTTGTTACAAAATGTCCCTCAAATTTAACTGAACAGCAGATTAGTGAATTTACTAACAAATGCAAGCCTTCAGTTAAACAAAAGATATTTTTTACAATAATAAAGTATTCAGATTCAATAATTAATTTAAATAAAAAAATTCAAATTGAAAGTCTTGTAGATCAAAAAATTATTTTAGTAACTGGCATAGCCAATCCTGATCCATTGGTTAATTTTCTTATATCAAAAAATATTAATTTAAATCATTTGCAATTTAGAGATCACTTCAATTTTAACAGTAAATCAATAAATAAAATAAAAAAGAAAGCAGGAAAATTATTGATTCTAACCACTGAAAAAGATTATGGAAGATTATATCCTAAATTAAACACAAATAAGCTTTTTTATATACCTGTAACTTTAAAATTTATAAATAATAGTGATGAAAATGAGTTTAATAAAAGAATTAATCCTTTAAAAAACAGATAGATCAATTAAATTGAAACTAATTTATGTGCTTACTTGCCTTATAAGAAGACCTTACAAGGGGACCACTTTCAACATGTTTGAAGCCTAGATTAAGAGCGTATTTTTCATATTTTTTAAAAATATCTGGAGTTATAAATGATGTTACTGGGAGATGTTTTTTACTTGGTTGAAGGTATTGACCTAAAGTAACAATGTCAACATTTACATTTCTCAGATCATCTAGCGCTTCATAAACTTCATTTTCTTTCTCACCTAGACCAAGCATAATTCCTGATTTGGTTCTTCTAACACCCTTTTCTTTTAAATATGACAAAACAGTCAAGCTTCTATCGTACTTTGCCTGAATCCTAACTTGGGGTGTCAATCTTCGAACAGTCTCTAAATTATGAGAAATAACTTCAGGTGCAACTCTGATAATTCTATCAATTATATTCTGGTTTCCTTGAAAATCTGGTATCAACGTTTCTAATGTAGTTTCTGGATTTAATCTTCTGATTGCATTAACTGTTTCACTCCATATAATTGAGCCCATATCTTTTAAATCATCACGATCTACCGATGTAATTACTGCATGCTTGATTTTCATTTTTTTAATTGATTGAGCAACTTTTTCTGGTTCTTCCCAATCTACATTTTCTGGTCTTCCAGTTTTTACTCCGCAAAAACCACATGATCTAGTACAAATATTTCCAAGAATCATAAATGTAGCCGTTCCTTCCGCCCAACACTCTCCCATATTAGGGCAGCTTCCAGATGTACAGATAGTGTTTAAATTATATTTATCTACGAGACTTCTTAATTCAGTGTATTTTTTTCCTGTAGGTAACTTTACTCTTATCCACTTAGGTTTTGTGACTCTAGTTGTATTATTTGATTTTTGGGGTTTAATAACTCTTTTCGAAAGTGGAATTTTTTTCCACTCAGTTTTTAATAATTCAACATTATTTTTTTCTAAAATGCTCAATTTAAAATTTTTATCAAATATAAAACTTCTTTACAAGCTAAATAAATATCCAATGGTGAAAGTTGTTAAAAAAATAATACCTAACCAGCTTAATAAAATCATATTTTTATTTGGCCTGTATTTTCTTGGCATATGCGAACTTATGACTAATTTAAAATTAACCCATGAAAAAAATGGAGTAGTCAAAAAAGATAATACTGTTGCTAATTGAATTAAAAAGCCCATTTCAGATTGAAAAAAAAGAAATATTAAAATAGTACCTATCGACAAAATAAAAAGAAATTGAAGATAAAAATCTTTATTTTTTTTAAACAATATTTGAATAGTTTTAGAAAATGCTCTTGGTGAGGCATCAAGAGTTGTAATTGTTGTACTAAACATCGTAGTAAATGCTGCAAGTGATATAATCCCAGCAGTTGATGTTCCTAAATTTTTTGTATACAAGTCTATTAATTGACTTGCAAATGCAAGTCCTTGACTTGAAAATTTAATTCCTGAATCATACATTACTAGTGAACCAAGCCCTATAAAACATAGTCCTAAAAAGATTGTTGCTCCATATCCAACATTAAAGTCAAATAGACTTTCCTGTAAATTAATGTTAGCTGTATTTTTTTGTTTTTCAACAGACCAAATTGAATGCCAAATAGAAATATCCATTGGTGCAGGCATCCAACCCATAAATGCAATTAGAAATAACAATCCGCTTCCTTTTGGGAATATTTGTTGAAATGGTGGATATGTTGATGATTCAAAGAATGCAATACCTACAGCTAGGACAGTACAAATTGAAAGGATTACAATTATAACTTTCATCAAGCTATCTAGTAATTTGTATTTACCTATTACTAACATTAATGAACATGTTATAATTATCATTGAAGCCCATAATGTTAAGTCAATACTAATACCAAATAAATTTGCGGCAAGACCTGCAGTGACAATTGTTACTGCAGCCTGAATTGTAAACATATTAGCAATATTTATAACCGCATACCCCCATAAATATCCCTTTCCTAGCTTAGCGTATCCGTCTAAAAGAGTTTCTCCTGTTGCTATTGCATATCTGGGCCCAAATTCAAAAAATGGATATTTAAAAAGATTTATAAGTATAAATGCCCAAAGCAAACTCCACCCATAATCTGCTCCTGCTCTTGTGGAATATACCAAATGAGATACTCCAATTGCTGCTCCAGCAAAAAGAAGTCCTGGTCCAATTTTTTTTAACTTATTAATATTCACGTAATCTTTCTGCTAATAATCTTTTTGCTCTAAGTATCTTGACTTTAATCGTGTTAAGCGGCTGCTTTAATTCTTTACTAATTTCTTTGTAACTATAATCCTGAAAAAATCTTAGTTGTAAAATATTTCGATATTCTTTCTTTAAACTTTTTATTTTTATTAAAATTTCATCTAAATTTTGATCACTAATCATAACCTCTTCTGGGCTAGGAATGGGACTTGCTATATTCAAATTACTTGAATCAAATAAATTAGAAGAATTTATTTTATTGTGAAGTCTTTCTTTTCTGAGCTGATCAACATGTAGGTTTTTAGAAATTGTAATCAACCATGTTTTAAAAGTAAAATTTGAATTAAATGAATTTAGTCTATCAAATGCTTTGGTGAAAGTTTGTATTGAAATTTCTTCTGCTATTTGACTGCTTCCAGTTCTTTTTAGTTGGAATTTATATATATAGTCCCAATTTGAATCAAATAAAATTTGAAATGCTTTTTGATCATTTCTTTTTGCTTGAAAAATCAAATCATGTTCTTTCATTTATTTTATATTAATTTGCTTGTGGATTAATTGAGTTACAATCTTGATCTTTTGGGAGCTTACCACAGATACCACATGGCTCATCACCTTTATTTAGAAATGGGTTTTGACTAGCGCAAGTTCCCGCAAACTTTCCATCTTTTTTACCCCAAATTTTAATAGCTATTCCTGCAAAACACAATCCCAATAAAACCAATGTAATAAAAAATAATTTCATAAAACAAAGATATAAAAACAATTAAGTATAGACTAAATTATACTTTATAACACACAGACGGTTTTAAATAAAATAATCTTTAATTTTCCATACTTCATAAATATAAATCATTAAAAAAGTACCAGAAACAGTAAGCTTTAAAAAAACACCACTTATTAACCCCAAAATTGCTCCAAATGCTGCTTTAAAAGAATGAAATAAATTATTTCTCCCATTTATTAATTCTCCAGATAAAGCACCCAAAAAGGGGCCTACAATTAGACCAAATGGACCTAAAAAAATTATCCCTATTATTAATCCAAGACTAGCTCCAATTATTCCCTTTTTGGATCCACCAAAAATTTTTGCTCCGATTATAGGTATTATGTTGTCTATTATGAAAATTATAAAAGCTACTATAAAAGTTAAAACTAAAAATAGTGTACTTAGTTTTATTTGTTCTGTTTGATTTAATAAAAGAAAACCAAACCATCCTGTTATTGGTCCAGGGATAATTGGAATGAAACATCCAACTAATCCAATAACAATTAGTAAGAAACTTATTGATAAGTAAAAAATATCCATTGATATATTTAATTGTAACAATATAACTTGATGATTAAAATTAACAAAAAGGTTTGGGTAAAAGTTGTAAATTGGAGTTTTAAAATCATTTTTCAAATGCATTTTTTCAAAGTCATCACAATATTTCTAATTGGATTTTTTTTTATTGGGTGTAAATTCATTGAGTTAAAAAAAATATCTGAAGAAAAAATTAAACTTGAATCTTCTTGGTCTGAAAAAGATCAACCGCCATCTTTTGAGGAATGTGAAAATTTTTCAAACCTGATTGATCAAAAATTGTGTTTTGAAAAAAAAATCTCAAATCTCATACATTCTGGTCTTAGTTCATCTAGAATTGAATCTAATGAGCCTTTTGAATCTCAATTAAACATTACTATTCAAGTTGATGAAAGTGGATTATTTAGTATAGAAGATATTCAGGATAACGACAAAATATTAGATAATTTACCTAATCTTGAAAATGAAATTACTCAAATTATAAATAACCTTCCGAAAGCACTACCTGCAATTAAAACAAATGTTGGATCGTATGTGAATGTAACATTTAATCTTCCCATTAAAATTAAAGCAACTATTTCAAAATGAAAGGTAAAGAAATAATCATACTCGGAATTGATCCAGGAACCACAATCATGGGATTTGGAGTAATCATTATTAAAGGAGAAAAAATGAACTTATTGGAATTGAATGAGTTAGGATTAAGAAAAGAAAAAGATCATTACACAAAGCTTAAACTGATTTTTGACAGAACAATTCAATTGATTGAAAAATATAATCCTGATGAGATATCTGTCGAAGCACCATTTTTTGGAAAAAATGTTCAGTCAATGTTAAAGCTTGGTAGAGCCCAAGGAGTGGCTATGGCTGCTGGTTTATCGAGAGAAATAATTATCAAAGAGTATTCTCCCAAAAAAATAAAAATGTCAATTACCGGTAATGGAAATGCATCGAAAGAACAAGTCGCTAAAATGTTACAAAATTTATTTAAAATTAAAGAATTGCCTAAAAATCTTGATTCAACTGACGGTCTAGCAGCAGCAGTATGTCATTTTTATAATAGAGAAAAGTTTTTAGGTTCTGATAAAAAATATTCTAGCTGGACCTCTTATGTAAATAATAATCCATCTTTAGTTAAAAATAATAAACTTAAAAGCTAATTATGGCAGGAATATATATTCATTTTCCTTTTTGTAAAAAAGCTTGTACCTATTGTAATTTCCATTTTTCAACATCATTAAATTATCAAAAAACAATGGTTGAATCTATGTTAAAGGAAATTGATTTGAGAAAGAGCTTTTTTAGTAAAGAGTTAATAGATAGTATATATTTTGGTGGGGGATCTCCTTCTCTTTTGAGTGCAAAATTAATTGGTGAATTTATTTTAAAAATTAAGAAAATATTTAATGTTTCTGATTTAGTTGAGATAACTCTTGAGATGAATCCTGATGATTCATCTAGAGATTATTTATTGGAATTAAAAGAAAATAAAGTAAATAGGCTGAGCTTAGGAGTTCAATCATTTTTTGATGATGATTTAAAATTAATAAATAGAATACATTCTGCCAATGATGCAATAGAGTCATTAAAAATAATAAAAGATACTTTTAATAATTTTTCAATAGATCTAATATATGGTTTGCCTTACAGTAATACTCAAAAATGGGAGTACAACTTAAAAACAGCTCTTAAATTTGAGCCACCACATATTTCATCTTATGCTCTTACTGTGGAAAACAAAACTGTTTTAAAAAAACAAGTTGATAATGGTAATACCAAACTAATTGATGAAGCTTTAGTTGAAGAACAATATTTTTACATGATTGATCTTTTAGAAAAGAATAATTATGATAATTATGAGTTTTCTAATTTTGCTTTTCCCAAAAATTACTCTGTGAACAATAATGGCTATTGGAAAGGAAATCCTTACATGGGAATAGGTCCATCTGCACATAGTTTTAATGGGAAGAATAAACGAAGTTGGAATGTAAAACATAATAAGCTGTACATCAAATCAATAAAAGAAAACAAGCTTCTTTTTAATGAAGAAAATCTTAGTTTAAAAGATAGATTTAATGAAATAGTTATGACTGGTTTAAGAACTTCTTCAGGTATTTCTTTAAAAACAATAAGAGAAAAAATTGGTGAGAAGTACGCGGATTTTTTAGAGAAGACCTCAGAAAAGAGAGTCATATCAAATGATTTATACTGGGATGCAGATAATCTTCACGTTTCAAAAAAGTCAAAATTTTTAACTGATGGCATTGCCTCAGATCTTTTCTTAATAAACTTATAGTTTAGTTTTTTTAAATAACTCATTGTAGATATTGTAGAAATAAGGTATGGTCTGAATACCTTTAAAAAAGTTAAAAACTCCAAAGTGTTCATTAGGAGAATGTATTGCGTCAGTATTTAAACCAAACCCCATTAGTATTGTTTTACAGCCTAATACTTCTTCAAACATTGGAACAATTGGTATACTTCCACCATCTCTAACAGAGAATGGTGGTTTTCCGAAACTTTTCTCATATGCCATATGAGCTGCTTTATATGCTATGTTGTCTGTTGGAGTAACATATGCTTGACCACCATGATGAGTAGTAACTTCCACTTTTACTGAATCTGGAGCAATTTTTTTAAAATGATTTTCAAAAAGAATACTAATTTTTTTCCAATTTTGATTTGGAACTAATCTCATTGATATTTTAGCACAAGCAATACTTGGAATTACAGTTTTTGCCCCTTCACCAGTATATCCTCCCCATATTCCATTGACGTCAAGGGTGGGCCTAATTGATTTTCTTTCATAAGATGAAAATCCCAACTCACCTGAAGTTTTTTCAATATCTAGTGATTTTTTAAAATCATTCTCATTGAAGGGTATTTTAGACATTTCAGTAAGTTCAGATTTATTTAATTCATAAACATCTTCATAAAACCCTGGAATATTAATTTTACCATTACCATCTTTTAGTGAGCTAATCATATCACAAAGAGTATTAATTGGGTTTGCAACAGCACCACCATACAATCCTGAATGTAAATCACGATTTGGTCCTGTAATTTTAACCTCCATATAACTTAAACCTCTCAAACCAGTTGTGATTGAGGGCTGATTATTGTTTAAAATTCCAGTATCCGAAATTAATATAACATCGGCTTTTAAAAGATCGACATTATCTCTAATAAAAACTTCTAAATTATCACTTCCAACTTCTTCTTCACCCTCAAACATAAACTTAACATTACATGGTAGTTCATCATTTGAAATCATTAATTCAAGTGCTTTCACATGCATAAACAATTGTCCTTTGTCATCACATGATCCTCTAGCAAAAATAGCTCCTTTAGGATGAATATCTGTTTTTTTTATGATTGGAGAAAAAGGAGGACTACTCCATAAATTGATTGGGTCAGGCGGCTGAACATCATAATGACCATATACAAGAATTGTAGGAAGTTTTTGACTGAGTATTTTTTCACCATAAACAATTGGATGTCCTTTTGTCGAAAAAATTTCAACATTCTCACAACCAGCTTTTGTAATAGATTTTGCCAACCAATTCGCCGCATTTTTTACAGAGGTTTTATATTTGGGATCAGCACTAATTGATGGAATTTTAAGAAAATCAAACAACTCTTGTAAATACTTTTCTTTTTTTGTTTTTGATAAGGAATACATAATTTTTTTTTAATTAGTAAAAATAATAAAAGCAAATAATCAATTTAAGAAGAACTAATTCTTTTTATAAAAACTTGATTATATTTGTTCACTTTTAAAAACTACTGCGGGTGTGGTGAAATTGGTAGACACGCTAGACTTAGGATCTAGTGCTTCACGGCTTGGGGGTTCGAGTCCCTTCACCCGCACAATTTAACCTCACTTTTTTTAGTGAGGTTTTTAAATCTAATCTTAAAGTTAACTAAAACCTATCAGATTTAAATTTTTTCAACTGAATGTCATCTAAACCATCGTCATCAAAAGGGTATTCCATCTGATCTTGAATATTGTAAAGAGAAATTAGTATAAATTCACTCAAGAGAACAACAAAAGATGTTAAAATCATTGCATCTGAATCATTACCCATCTTGTGAATAATGGTAGGGGTATAAACTAACGGAAAAAGATAAATAAAAATCAAACAATACGCTTTTAAGCTAATAGGTGTTCTGTGTAAATAGATCGCAATCAAATTATCTTGACCATCACTAACATCTCTTAAAAAACGAATTGCTTTTTGACGAATACCCCCCGAAATTTCTTCATCATTATTTTTTAAGAAATCAAAAACACCTTGAGTATTTTTATCAATCTTTTTTAGATCTATTTTTGATTTAGATAGTTCATCAAGAAAAACAGTTTCTAATTTGATAATTAAATTAGAAAAATCTTTTAATTTCTCTTCACTCAACTTACTCATTTTAACATAATGTTCAATAGTTCTTAAGTTACTCCTGAATTGGCTTAGATGTTCTAAAGCTTTTTCTCTTCTTCTAAAGGCTGATCTTATACAAAAGACTAAAGGAAAAATTATTGCAATACTTATAAGAGTTAAATCAATTTCATAATCAATAGAATATTTTTCTGCGAAAAACAATACTAATATGGATATTCCAAGAGCAATTAGTGTTTTGGAATTAATAATAATGAGATATCGGTTTAGCATCTGAATTAAATTTTTTATATTTCATAAAAATATACACTTAATCATGAATAAACAAGTAAACTTAATATTGATATTATTAATTAGTGTTTTCTCCTTTGCACAAAACACTGATGGATACACTCTTCTTTTTCAAAATGAAGAGCCTTTAAAAATAAAATTAAAATACTCTAACAAAGAGATGAATAAAAAAACCAATGACTCAACATTCATTGAAACTCAATTATCTTACGAAGATGCTGGGGCTTGGAAAGATATAGATGTTAGACTTAGAGCCAGGGGAAATTTCAGAAGAAACACTTGCTATTGGCCTCCAGTAAAGGTCAAGATAAAAAAATCTGCTGCTGCAGGAACTATCTTTGAGGGTAATAAAAGTTTAAAGTTGGTCTTGCCTTGTATGATGGAGCCTGATAAGAATGATAATATTATGAAGGAATATATGGCTTATAAATTATACGAACAAATATCTCCTTACCATTTTAATGCTAGAAGAGTAGATATTGATTTTACAGAAGTTAGAGGTAGAAAAGAAAAAAGTCATCAAATTAAAGGATTCTTGATTGAAGACGATGACATAGTAGCTAAACGATTTGAAGGAAAAGTTGTTGATAGATTTATTCATCCTTTAGCTATGGACGCTGAAACTTCAGTTCAAAATGCATTTTTCAATTTCTTAATTGGTAATACGGACATCTCTGTAGCTTATCAACATAATGCTAAATTATTATATGTTGGTAAAAGACTTATCCCACTTTCATATGATTTTGATATGACAGGTTTTGTTAATCCAAGTTATGCTACTGTAAATGAAACGCTTGGAATAAAATCAGTTAGAGATAGAAAATATAGAGGCTTTAAAAGAGATGGAAAAATAATAGAGACAGTTCGTCAACTTTACATTAGCAAAAAAAGCAATTTGATGTCAATTCTTGAGTCACATGCATCACAGTTTGATAGCGAAAGAGAGTATAAAGAGACTTACAAGTTTTTGAATAGCTTTTATGAAATAATTGAAGACGACAAGGATTACAATTCAGAGATTGTTTCTGCTGCAAGAACCAAGTAATTAATCATAATTTTTATTGATCTACCGCAATTTTTAGTTTATTAAAAATTGCGGTATTTTCATATATGCCTTTAAATATTTCTGATTTTGAACCATAACTAAATACTGGAACCATAGTTCCACTATGACCAATAGTTGTAAAATCTCCTAAAACAGAATTCTTTTTTAGATTACCTTTTTTTATGGCTAACCCCCCTGTTTCGTGATCAGCTGTAACAACTATTAATGTGTTTCCATTCAATTTTGCAAAATCTAAAGCATTTGAAATTGCTTTATTAAAATCTTTGAACTCAGAAATTATATAAGGCAGATCGTTTGCATGACCACCCCAATCTATTTGGGAAGCTTCAACCATTAAAAAAAAAGGCTTATTATCACTTTTCAATTTATCTAAAGTTGAATTAACTAATACCTCAAGACTTGGCTTTCTTCCAGTGTTAATGGGTGGAGGTTCATCGGCGTAAGTAAAGAATCCTAATTTTTTATTTTTATAGCCATCGTAATTATCTATATTATTTACAATTTTATAGCCTTCAGTTTCCATCTCAGCAATCAAATCTCTTTTGTCTTCTCTTCGATTAAAATGTTTTCTTCCTCCCCCAATAAAATAATCAACACTGTGATATCTTAGTTGTAATGCAATGTCCTCATATTGTCTTCTTGAATTAACATTGGCATAAAATGAAGCAGGAGTTGCATGGACTATGCTTGATGTAGCTATTAGTGCAGTTGTAAAGTTTTTTGATTTACAATACTCTAGTATAGATTCAAGCTGCTTATTTTTAGGATTTATACCAACAACTCCATTATAGGTTTTTTCTCCACAAGCCATGGCAGTTCCACTAGCAGCTGAATCGGTTACCAATTGATTGTATGAATGAGTTTTTTGAAGACCAATATATTGCATTTCTTCTAATGAACTTGTGTTTTTATTTGATATCGTTCCAGCAGTAATTTGAGAGAGTCCCATTCCATCTCCAATCATAAAAATTATGTTTGGTGGCCTTTCATTTTTTTTTATAGTAAATGATTCTGGATATTTTTGTTCTTGAGTATAAACATTTAATATCGTACACAAAAACAGAACGATTAAAAAAAATTTAAATTTATTTAAATGATTCATTAAAATTTAATTAAGATCTCAAAGTTAGTATAATGTTGTTGGTCTACAAATATTTTTTTAAACCACCAAAAATTTTGGTTACCGATCCTTTATTAGCTTTAATATAATTGAAGTTTTTCATGCCAAAAAAATTTGACTTATTTGAAATTGTACTTACAGTTTTTTCAAAAGTAGACTTCGACGAAACAGAAAAACACCCTCCTTTCTCAATTAAATCAATTGCTTCAGGAAACTTCTCATAATTCTTACCAATTATTATTGGAATTTTAAACACTCCTGCTTCAAGAATATTATGTAATCCTAAGTTACCCATCCCACCTCCAACATATGCCCAATCACCATATCTATATACATGTTTCAAAATCCCAATTTTATCAAGTATAAGAACTTTTACATCATTACGACTTTCAAATGAGTAGTTGCTCCAAAGTTCATGTGAACATTTTAATTTTTTTGTAATTAGCAAAATAGATTTTTCAGAGGTGTCATGAGGAGCAATTATGACTTTAGGACTGATTTTAGCATTAACATAATCCATGAATAGTGGATAGTCTTCATTCCAGGTACTTCCGGCAATCCAACAATTTTCATTATTGATAAAGTGATCAATTTTATCAATTCTTTTTTCTTCATTAAAAATATTTAAAACCCTATCAATTCTTAAATCACCAGACACCGTAACATTATATATTTTATTTTGATTTAATATTTTTTTTGAGCTATAATCAGATGTGTAAAAATGATCTATTGATTTTAGCCCATCATAAAACCAACCTGCCCATAATTTCCAGAAGAAATCATTTTTTCTAAATTTACTTGAAATAGAAACTACAGGAATACTTTTATTTTTCAATAAATGAAGAAGATTGGGCCAAAAATCATTTTTAGATAATATTAAAACTTTAGGATTTATAAATTTAATAAGAAGATTTATTTTTCTTGGAGTGTCTAATGGAATATATCCTATCCAATCTATTAAAGTATTTGTTTTTGCAGTTAAGAATCCAGATGGGGAGAAGAATGTAACTGCAATTTTATTTTTTGGTAAAAAGTTTTTTATTTTTTTTATTAGTGGTTTGGATTGCTCAAATTCTCCTAATGAAGAGCAATGAAACCAAATAACTGTTGTTTCTTTTGATCGGAATACTCCATAATCATTTTTTTTAATTTCTTGAAAACATTTTTTTCTCCCAAAATAAAAAGCTCTTTTCTTTTCACTAAATAATTGGATGTTGAATATTTTGATTGATAAGAATGGTAAACAAAAATCTAAAATTAAAAAAAATAGATTATAACTAACTATGGTTAAAGTTGAAAATAAAAACTTCAATATTGATTTTTTATTAAAATTAACTTAAATATATGATTTAGATAATTTATTATACTTAGATGTTAATTTTTAAAGCTATGTTTTGCTTATTTTTGGATAAATTTTTCCTCTATGAAAAAAATAAATATGGTTGATTTAGCTAATCAGTACAAACCAATTGCCAACAAAATTCATGATGCTATTAATGATATTATTAAAAATACTTCTTTTATAAACGGCCCTTCAGTTTCTAGCTTTCAAAAAAATCTTGAAAGTTACTTAGAGGTTAAACATGTAATTCCATGTGCTAATGGTACTGATGCTTTACAGGTGGCTTTAATGTCCTTAGATCTTAAACCAGGCGATGAAATAATTACTGTGGATTTTACATTTGCTTCTACTGTCGAAGTTATTGCGCTTCTAAATTTAACCCCAATATTAGTTGATGTTGATCCTGATACTTTTAATATTAACATTAACTCATTAGAATCTGCTATAACAAAAAAGTCTAAAGTAATTATTCCCGTACATTTATTTGGTCAAGTTGCTAATATGGAAGAGGTAATGAGATTGGCAAAGAAATATAACTTATCAATTATTGAAGATACTGCTCAGGCAATTGGAGCAAATTATAAATTTGATGATGGAACCAAAAAGAAGGCTGGGACTATTGGAAATATTGGGACAACATCTTTTTTCCCATCTAAAAACCTCGGAGCATACGGTGATGGGGGTGCAATTTTTACAAATGATGACAATCTAGCAATAAAAATTAGAGGTATTGTTAATCATGGAATGTATAAAAGATATCACCATGATATTGTTGGTATTAATTCTAGACTAGATTCAATTCAAGCTGCTATTTTAAATATCAAACTAAAATATTTAGATGATTATAATCATTCTCGAAAAAAATCAGCTTTAAAGTATACTAAATTATTAAAAAATCATCCAAATATCATAACCCCTTTTATTGCCGGAGATAAAGACTCTCACGTTTTTCATCAATACACATTGATTTTAAAAGATTGTGTTAGAGATGATCTTGTTGAATATTTGAATTTAAATAAAATTCCATGTGGTGTATATTATCCAATACCCCTACACAAACAAAAAGCATATCAAAACAAAAGATTTAATGAAGATGATTTTACAACAACTAACCGTTTGTCAAAATCTGTGATTTCTTTACCAATGCATACTGAACTTGATGATGATCAAATTGAATTCATATGTAAAAAAATCAACTTTTTTTTTAATAGAATCAAATGATTGATGCCGAGAATGTTTCATAATTTGAGCTAATTTTTTTACATAGTCCTTGAAGTACATTTCCTGGTCCAATTTCAGTAAAGTCCTGTGCACCATCTTTTATCATATTTTTAATTATAGATGTCCACCTCACAGGAGCGGTAAGCTGAGAAATAATATTATTTTTTATTGATTGGGGATCTCTTTCTGGTAATGAGAAGATATTTTGGTAAATGGGACAAATTGGTTTTTTAATATTAATCAGATTAATTGCTTTTTCCAATTCACTCTTTGCTAAATCCATTAGAGGTGAGTGGAAAGCTCCACCCACAGGAAGTATTAAAGTTCTTTTAGCACCATTTTTTTTTAAATTTTCACATGCTTTTTCAACTGCAATACTTTGACCTGAAATAACAATCTGACCCGGGCAATTATAGTTTGCAGCAACAACAATACCATTTGTTTCTGAGCAAATATCCTCAACCAACTTATCTTCCATGCCTAATACAGCTGCCATAGATCCCTGCTCATAATTACATGCATTTTGCATAGCTTTAGCTCGAATATTTACCAACATTAAACCATCTTCGAATGAAATAGATTTAATTGCAGTAAGAGCAGAAAACTCACCCAAAGAATGACCAGCTACCATGTCTGGCTTGAATGAATTTTTTAAAAGCTTACTAAGAACTACAGAATGGATAAAAATCGCAGGCTGTGTAATATTTGTTTTCTTTAGATCTTCTTTTGTTCCATCAAACATTACTTTAGAAATATCAAATCCCAAAATATTATTTGCTTTTTCAAATAATTTTTTACCTTCTTTTGTTTTATAAAGTTCATTTCCCATTCCTGGAAACTGTGAACCTTGGCCTGGAAATAAATATGCTTTCATTGAGTTTTTTTTATATATGTTAAATATGAATAAATAACACTATCACTTTTGGTAGTTAAAAGTTTTTTTTCTTTAATAAGTGTCCATTTGGTTTGTGGAATATTAGGAAAAAAAGTATCTGCATCAAATTCTTTATGAATTCTTGTAAGTTCAATTCGATCAGCAAGGGCCATGCTCTGTCTATAAATTTCTCCTCCACCAATAATAAATGGTTGGGGGTCATTTTTAACGACAGATAAAGCATCCTCAATACTAGAAAATATTTCAGCTCCCTTAGCAATATAATTTTTATTTCTTGTAATAACCATGTTTCGTCTATTGGGAAGAGCATTTGGCATTGATTCAAATGTTTTTCTTCCCATAATAATTGCATGACCAGACGTTAATTGCTTAAATCTTTTTAGATCATCTGATATATGCCATATAAGTTTGTTGTCTTTTCCTAATGCATCATTTGCGGCGGCGGCTGCAATGATTGTAATTCCATTCCTTGAATCCGACAAACTCAAAGATTCAGTCTCATCATCATTTTCCATTAGTAATTTATAATTAGAATTTTTGATATCCATTAAAGTTTATTTTGGAATTAAACAATAAAAGATTTATTTAAATATTTATTTTTACGTCGCAAAATTAAGATTTATTAATGAATAATAAACTACGTTCGTATTTTCCTGTTTTAAATTCATGTGCATACTTTAATACTGCTTATGTGGGGCCAATGTCAATTCAATTATTTGAATTCCGAAATAAACTTGAAAAAGAATACCTAAATGATGGTGATAAATTCAAAATTGATAATATTGAAAGAATTGATGATTTCAGAGAGACAATCTCGGGATTTATTAATTCTAAAAAAGAAAATGCTTTTTTTACTTCAAATTTCTCGACAGGATTTAGATACATTTTGGACCTTATTCCAAAAAAATCAAGAATTTTGACTCTAAAGGATGATTATAATTCACTACTTAACGGAATTAACGAAAGAGAGTTTATAGTTGATGATTTATCAATAACATTTGATTTTGAAATTCAAATTGAAAATCAGTTAGCAAAAAAAACATATGATATATTAGCCATATCAGTGGTGCAATTTTTATCTGGGATTAAAGTTGATTTTGGTCTATTAAAAAAAATTAAAGAGAAATATCCTAAATTAATCATTATTGGAGATTCAACTCAGTTTATTGGCTCAGATTTATTTAGCTTTAAAGATTCTCCTTTTGATGTAATTATTGGTAGTGGATATAAATGGATGTTAGCAGGTTTTGGAAACGCTTATATGACGGTTTCTGATAATTTTATTAAACAAACAAGATCAACATCACAGATTATTTATGAAAAAGTTTATGCTGGTCATATTAACTTTTTAGGATCAGCATCTTTAAATTTTTCAATTAAATTTCTTCAACAAAATAATTTTCATGAATTAATTGAAACAAAAAAAATATTAGGAAAATTTCTCATTGAGGGATTAAAAGATTTAAACCTTATAAATCCAATTATTAAATCAAGAAAAAATCATTCAAATATTTATACAATTATTGGTGATAATAACTTATACAATAAATTACAATCTCATGGAATTAGATGTTCTTTGAGAGGGGAAGGAGTAAGATTATCTGTACATTTTTATAATTCAGAATCTGAGATTGACTATTTGCTTAAGATTTTAAAAAAATCAAACTGAAACCTTACCTTTTATTAAAGGGTAAGGATCATAGTTTAATACTTCAATGTCATTATAAGTAAAATCTAAAAGATTTTTAATTTTAGGGTTTAACTTTATTTTAGGTAGGTTTCTAGGGTGCCTATTTAATTGTTCTGTAATTTGATATTTGTGATTTGAATAAATATGTGCATCTCCAAAAGTGTGAATGAATTCTCCTGGTTTATAACCAGTAACTTGAGCAATCATTCGAGCAAGCAGGGCATATGAAGCTATATTAAACGGAACACCTAAAAAAACATCAGCGCTACGTTGGTAAAGTTGAACTGATAGTTTTTCATTTGCAATGTAGCATTGAAAAAAAGCATGACAAGGAGGCAGAGCTGCTTTATTTTTAGAGATATTTTCGGAAAATGAAATGGATGTGTCTGGCATTACACTTGGATTCCAAGCTGAAACTAAGATTCTTCTGCTATCAGGATTTGTTTTAATGGTATTAATCATATCATGTATTTGATCAATACCTTCACTGTTCCAATTTCTCCACTGGTGACCATATACCGGTCCTAAATCACCTTTTTCATTAGCCCATTCGTTCCAAATTTTCACTCCATTTTTTTGTAGATATTCAATATTGGTTTCTCCTTTTAAAAACCATAACAATTCATGGACAACTGATTTGAAGTGAATCTTTTTTGTGGTTAACAATGGAAATCCTCTACTCAAGTCAAACCTCATTTGGTAGCCAAAAATACTTTTTGTTCCGGTTCCAGTTCTATCAGTTTTTTCAACACCATTTTTTTGTATGTGGCGAATTAGATCAAGATATTGTTGCATTTATAAAATATAATTTACTCAAATATACGTTGAATGATCAGCGGTTAAAAAATATAAATCAAACAGTTATTAAAAAAAATGAACAAAAATTATTTATGACTTTTTTTTTGAAATTAGGTCTCGAATCCTTGCCGCCTTTTCATATTCTTCGTCAGTAACCAGTTTTTTTAATAATATCTTAAGCTTGGGCATTGATAAGTTTTCTAGGTTATTAGGAAGTATATTTTTTTTCGAATTCTTGTCAGTATTAATAATAATATCTTCACAATCATCTGTTTTGGTTATTTTTTTTGAAGAAAACCCTGCGATTTTTAAAATTGATTCATATGTAAATACTGGAATTTTAAATCTTACAGCTAATGCAATAGCATCTGATGTTCTAGCATCTAAAGAATTTTCATTATGATTACTCTCGCATATAATATTAGAGAAAAAAACTCCATCAACTAGTTTATGAATAATTACTTTTTGAATTTTAATTTCAAAAGTATTAGCAAATTCCTCAAATAAGTCGTGAGTTAGAGGTCTAGAAGGTTTAATTTCCTTTTCTAAACCTATTGCAATAGCCTGAGCTTCATAACCTCCTATAATTATTGGAAGTTTTCTATTTCCATTGACTTCACTTAATATTAAAGCATATGCCCCAGACTGAGTTTCACTGTATGAAATTCCTTTTATTTTAAGCTCAACTAATTTCATAGATTTTAAATTACAACAACATTATTTAATAAACTAAATTTAATATGACATATAATTCTTATAAATTTAGTTTTTGTTTGTTAAAAACTATAATTAACTGTAAGTTTTAATCAAAATGAATGTTTAAATTTGTGATCTAATTCTATTAGCCTATATGAAAACAATACAATTTAGACAGGCAATTGCAGAAGCAATGACAGAAGAAATGAGAAGAGATGAAACTATTTATCTCATGGGAGAAGAAGTTGCTGAATACAATGGTGCATACAAAGCATCAAAGGGAATGCTAGACGAATTTGGTGACAAGCGAGTTATTGATACTCCAATTTCGGAAGCTGGTTTTTCTGGAATTGGAGTTGGATCAACAATGACGGGTGCGAGACCCATTATCGAATACATGACATTTAATTTTGCTTTGGTTGGAATTGATCAAATTATAAATAATGCTGCAAAAATTAGACAAATGTCTGGAGGCCAATTTCCTTGTCCAATAGTTTTTAGGGGACCCACTGGTTCTGCTGGTCAACTAGGGGCTACCCACTCGCAAGCTTTTGATAGCTGGTATGCAAATACCCCTGGACTAAAAGTTATTGTTCCTTCAAATCCATATGATGCTAAAGGTTTGCTAAAATCAGCAATCAGAGATAATGACCCTGTAATCTTTATGGAATCTGAGCAAATGTATGGTGACAAAGGAGAAGTTCCTGAAAGTGAGTATGTTTTACCTATTGGTGTTGCAGATGTAAAAAGATCTGGTGATGATGTAACAATTGTTTCTTATGGTAAAATAATCAAGGAAGCATTTAAGGCAGCTGAAATTTTATCTAAGGACAATATTGATTGTGAAATAATTGATTTAAGAACAATACGCCCTATGGATAATAAATTAATTTTTGAATCAGTAAAGAAGACAAACAGACTTGTTATTTTAGAAGAATCTTGGCCTTTTGGAAATGTTTCAACTGAGATTACCTATCAAGTTCAAAATCAAATTTTTGATTATTTAGATGCTCCAATTGAAAAGATAAATACAGCAGACACACCTGCACCTTTCTCACCGGTACTTCTAAAAGAGTGGTTACCTAATTATGAAGATGTTATCAAAGCTGTAAAAAAAGTAATATATCATAAAACATAATTTCATCATTTATTTCAAAGGAATTGTTACTTTTACGCGCAAATACAAAAAACTTAAAACTATTTTATGGAGTCTAACACTATATATCTACCATTAATATTTTCACTTTTAGGGTTAATATATATGGTTTACAAGGCCATATGGGTCAGAAAGCAAAACCCTGGGAGTGATAAAATGAAAGAGATTTCAACTTCAATTAAACAAGGGGCTTTAGCTTTTCTTCATGCTGAATATCGTCTTCTTTTAATTTTTGTAATTATTGCATCAATAGCTCTTTATTGTATTTCTATTTTAGTTAGCTCCACAAGTTGGATGATTGTACCTGCATTTATTTTAGGTGCTATTTTTTCTGCACTTGCTGGAAATATCGGCATGCGAATTGCTACTGAGGCTAATGCTAGAACAGCGGAAGCTGCCAAAAGTAGCTTGCCAAAAGCACTTCAAGTCTCTTTTGGAGGAGGGACTGTTATGGGTCTGGGTGTTGCTGGATTAGCAGTTTTTGGTCTTACAATCTTGTTTTTGTTTTTTATTTCACAGTTTATATTAGGATCTAAATCATTTTATGATGAGATGACTGTTGTTTTAGAAACTTTGGCTGGTTTTTCTCTGGGTGCAGAATCAATTGCTCTCTTTGCTCGTGTTGGAGGAGGAATATATACAAAAGCTGCTGATGTAGGTGCAGACTTAGTAGGTAAAGTTGAGGCTGGTATTCCAGAAGATGATCCAAGAAACCCTGCTACTATAGCAGATAATGTTGGTGATAATGTTGGAGATGTTGCAGGTATGGGTGCTGATTTATTCGGCTCATATGTAGCTACAGTTCTTGCTGCTATGGTTCTCGGTAATTATTTGATTAGAGATATGTCTGTTCAGACACAGTATTCAGATGCATTTAACAATATGGGACCCATTTTACTTCCAATTGTAATTGCTGGAATTGGAATTATCGCATCAATTATAGGAACACTTTTTGTCAAAATTTCTAATAATAACGCTAAAGAATCTCAAGTTCAAACTGCTTTAGATACTGGTAACTGGGCTTCTATAGGTTTAACATTAGTTACTAGTTACTTTCTAATTGATTGGATGCTTCCTGAGAGAATGAATATGATGTTTTTTGGTGAGGGTTACAAAGAGGTTTCTTCAATGAAAGTATTTGGCGCAGCGTGTATAGGTCTTGCAGTAGGAGCACTTATATCTGTTGTTACGGCATACTACACAAGTCTTGGAAAAAAACCAGTCCTTGATATAGTTAAAAATAGTTCAACAGGAGCTGCTACAAATATTATAGCTGGATTAGCTGTTGGTATGAAATCAACATTTTCCTCTGTTATTCTTTTTTCTATGGCTATATATGGTTCATATGCACTTGCAGGATTTTATGGAGTGGCTTTAGCTGCTTCAGCAATGATGGCAACTACGGCTATGCAATTAGCAATAGATGCTTTTGGTCCAATAGCAGATAATGCTGGAGGAGTTGCTGAAATGAGTGAGCTTCCCAAGGAAGTTAGAGAAAGAACAGATATTTTAGATTCTGTCGGAAACACTACTGCTGCAGTAGGTAAGGGGTTTGCCATTGCATCAGCTGCTCTAACAGCTTTGGCTTTATTTGCGGCATATGTTACTTTTACAGGAATTGATGGTATTAATATTTTTAAGGCTGATGTTTTAGCTATGTTGTTCGTTGGGGGAATGATTCCTGTTGTTTTTTCTGCTTTAGCTATGCAGTCAGTTGGAAAAGCTGCAATGGAGATGGTCGAAGAAGTAAGAAGGCAGTTTAGAGAAATTCCTGGTATAATGGAGGGAACTGGAATTCCTGAATACGCCAAATGTGTTGATATTTCAACCAAAGCAGCATTAAAGGAAATGTTACTTCCGGGTCTTATTACTATTGTTACACCTGTAATTATCGGATTGACTTTTGGAGCAGAACCTTTAGGTGGTTATATGGCAGGAGTATGCGTTAGTGGTGTTATGTGGGCAATTTTTCAAAACAATGCAGGTGGAGCTTGGGATAATGCAAAAAAATCTTTTGAAGCTGGGGTGGAAATTAATGGCGAAATGACCTATAAAGGTTCTGAAGCTCATAAAGCTGCAGTTACAGGTGATACAGTTGGTGATCCTTTCAAGGATACATCTGGACCGTCAATGAATATTCTAATTAAATTAACATGTTTAGTTGGTCTAGTGATTGCTCCTCTATTGGGTGGTCATGATAATTCTAATTCAATTGCATTAAAAGCAAATTTTGAAAATAAAGAAATTAAATTAAATAAAATTGAATCTGATATTAAAGAAACCTTTCATGTAAAAATCTCTGCTATTAACGATGAAAAATCAAAAGTTAAAACAGCTATTGAAGTAAATATATCTGGAAATGAAAACGAAGTATGGGAGACGGTTGATGAAATTACTACTGAAATAGATGAAATACTTGATTTAAATTGATTTTTTAATACTAAGCAATTTTAGAAATCTTTTTATCAACTTCCTGTATTATATTTTGTAAGTCACTTTGATTATTAACAAAATCAATATTGTCAACATCAATAATTAATAATTCCCCTTTGTCATATGTTGATATCCAAGCTTCATACCTTTCATTTAATCTATTCAGGTAGTCAATACTTATTGTATTTTCATATTCTCGACCTCTTTTATGAATTTTACTCACAAGGTTTGGAATTGAACTTCTAACATAAATAAGTAGGTCAGGAGGATAAATAGTGCTTTCCATGAGCTCAAAAAGAGACCTGTAGTTTTGAAAATCTCTTTGGTTCATCAAACCCATAGAATGAAGGTTTGGCGCAAAAATAAATGCATCTTCATATATTGTTCTATCTTGAATTATTGTCTTGTTTGATTTTTTATTTTGTAAAAGCTGACTAAATCTACTTTTTAAAAAATATATTTGAAGATTAAATGACCACCTTTCCATGTGATTATAAAAATCATCTAAGTAAGGATTATCAATTACATCCTCATAATTTGCTTCCCATTTATAATGACTTGAAAGAAGTTCAGTAAGACTAGTTTTTCCGGCACCAATATTTCCAGCTACAGATACTTGCATTATGTTATTGTTTTTGTTAGAATGCAAAATACAGATATTTTTAAAAAATAGTAAATAAATTATATTTAATATTTAAAATATAATTTGTAATTTTACTTTATAACGAGGAAGGATTTGACTGATTGCAAACCTCTATAAAAAAATGCTAAAGCAGTTTTGCTTTTTTCACTCTGTGAACAAATCCTTCCCTAAAGCAAATAAAAATGTCATATTTTTTTACCTCAGAATCAGTTAGCGAAGGACATCCTGATAAAGTAGCTGATCAAATTTCTGATGCTCTTTTAGACAACTTCCTTGCCTTTGATCAAAATAGTAAGGTAGCCTGCGAAACTTTGGTTACAACTGGCCAAGTAGTTTTGGCTGGTGAAGTAAAAAGTAATACATATATAGATGTACAAGATATAGCTAGAAGAACAATTAATAAAATAGGTTATACAAAAGGAGAATATCAGTTTAGTGGTGATTCATGTGGTGTTATTTCACTTATTCATGAACAATCGAAAGATATAAATCAAGGAGTTGATAAAAAAAATAAATTACATCAAGGTGCAGGTGATCAAGGAATAATGTTTGGATATGCCTGTAATGAAACTAAAAACTATATGCCACTTGCTCTAGACTTATCCCACAAAATATTACAAGTTTTAGCAGATTTTCGTCGACAAAATAAAGAGATTAAGTATTTAAGACCAGACGCAAAGTCACAAGTTACTATTGAATATGATAAGAATAGGCCTATTAAAATCGATACTATTGTGGTGTCGACACAACATGATCCTTTTGAAAACGATGATGATAAAATGTTGTCAAAAATTAAATCAGATATCATAAATATTGTCATTCCTAAAGTATTTGAATCTCAACCTGAAAATATTAAATCTTTACTAAATGACTCTGTAAAATACCATATAAACCCAACTGGGAAGTTTGTAATAGGGGGGCCTCATGGAGATTCAGGCTTAACTGGAAGAAAAATCATAGTTGATACTTATGGAGGAAAAGGCGGACATGGTGGAGGAGCTTTTAGCGGTAAAGATCCTAGTAAAGTAGACAGATCAGCAGCATATGCAGCTAGACATATTGCAAAAAATATTGTTGCTGCAGGAATTACTGATGAGGCTATGATTCAATTAAGCTATGCAATTGGAGTATCTTCTCCAACATCAATTTTAGTTGACACTTATGGTAAGTCAAAAGTTAAATTTTCTGATTCTCAAATTTCTAAAAAACTATCAAAAATTTTTGATTTAACACCTTATGGTATTGAAAAAAGATTAAAGTTAAGAAATCCTATTTATTCTGAAACTGCAGCTTATGGTCATATGGGGCGACTGCCTCAAACAATTATTAAAAATTTTGATTCTCCATACAGTGGTAGGATTTCAAAAGAAGTGGAGCTTTTCACTTGGGAAAAATTAGATTATATAAATAAAATTAAAAATACATTTCAATTATGAGTTATAAAACAGAAACAAATGCACTACATTTTGGGCATGATACAAAACAATCAAATGGAACCAGAGCTGTTCCTATTTATCAATCAACATCATATGAATTCAATGATTCTGATCATGCAGCTAAATTATTTTCATTAGCTGAGTCGGGATATATTTATACAAGACTGAATAATCCAACAAATGATATTCTTGAAAATAGATTAGCTTCTTTAGAAGGAGGAATTGCAGCAGTGTCAACTGCATCAGGAACATCAGCTATTTCTACAACTTTACTCACACTTCTTAAATCTGGAGATCATATAGTAGCTTCTAACAGTTTATACGGTGGAACATATAACATGTTAAGTAATATGCTTCCTAGATTTGGAATTACTACAACTTTTGTTGATCCTGATGATCCAAAAGAATTTAAATTAGCCGTTAAAAATAATACAAGAGCTTTTTATGCTGAGTCTCTGGGAAACCCAAAACTTGATGTACTTGATTTAGAGTCAATTTCGGATTATGCTAAAGAAGCTAAAGTTCCATTAATTGTTGATAATACTGTAGCAAGTCCTTATTTATTAAATCCAATAAAATATGGTGCAAATATTGTAATTCATTCTACAACCAAATATATTAATGGAAATGGTACTGCCCTGGGAGGGATAATCATTGATGCTGGTACTTTTGATTATGGAAATGGATTATTTCCGGAGTTCAATGAACCCAGTCCAAACTATCATGGGCTCAATTATCATGAAGTATTAGGCCCTGCAGCTTTTATTGCAAGAGTAAGAATAGAAGGCTTAAGGGATTTAGGTGCAGCAGCAAGTCCATTTAATAGTTTTCAAACTTTACAAGGACTTGAAACTTTACCTATAAGAATGGATAAACACTCTAAGAATGCTCTTTTAATTGCAAACTGGCTTAGTGATCATAAAAAAGTTTCTTGGGTTAATTATCCAGGTCTTGAATTAAGTAAATATTACAAATTAGCTCAAAAATATTTACCTAAAGGTCAAAGTGGAATTATTACTTTTGGTCTTAAAAGTGGTTTTGATGGAGGTAAAAAAGTTGCTGATAACACAAAAATATTTTCACTTTTAGCTAACATAGGAGATACAAAGTCTTTAATTATTCATCCAGCAAGCACCACTCATTCACAATTATCTGATGAAGAGCAAAATCACACTGGTGTATCTAAGGATTTAATTCGTTTGTCTGTTGGATTAGAAAATATTGAAGATTTAATTAAAGACTTAGACGAAGCAATTACCTAAATTATTACTTAATTTGAGTAAATTAAAATACATTGATGTTGAAACTAATATAGGGGGTGCAATTAATATCCCCCTATCTTATTACATCGAAGGCCCTGGTCTAGACAAAGGCCCTGTTATTTTGATAAATCATCCCTTGACTGCGAATGCATTTTTTTCTGGTTCTGAAGGGTGGTGGAATCAAATTGTAGGTCCTAGAAAAGTTATTGATACCAAATTTTTTAATGTAATTTCATTTAATATTCCTGGCAATGGGATTGATTCATATAGATGGGATTCAATCGATAAAATTCATACTGGTCACATAGCAAAATTATTTCTGGAAGGCATCAAAAAAATTGGTATAAGTGAAATTTTTGCAATTATTGGTGGTTCAATTGGGGGAGGGATCTCCTGGGAAATGGTTGCAATTTCTCCAACAATATGCAAACATCTAATACCTATAGCTTCAGACTGGAAATCAACTGACTGGGTTATTGCAAATACATTTATTCAAAAAAAAATATTGGAAAACTCCATTGACCCGATTAGAGACGCAAGAATGCATGCAATGTTAATGTATAGATCACATGAATCGCTTAAAAGTCGATTCAAAAGGACAAAAAAAGGAAAGAGTAATTTATTTAATATTGAAAGTTGGCTAATACACCATGGCCAAGCTTTAAAAGATAGATTTACACTTCGAGGATATCTAACAGTAAATCACTTACTTGGCAAAATAGATATTTTAAGAAATAAACAAGGATTTGAATCATTAATACTTCCAGTATCATCACAAATTCATATTATTTCTATTAATTCTGACCTACTTTTTTTAGCTAATGAAAATAAAACTACATATAACAGGTTAAAAAAGTTAGGAAAGATATGCTCTTATTTTGAGATTAATTCAATTCATGGCCATGACGCTTTTTTAATTGAAAATATGCAGATAAAAACTATTTTAAGTACTATTTTTAATAAATAAATAAATTATTAATCAATGAAAGTATTATTAGAAAGAATAAATGATAATTATTTATTTGAAGTGTCAAATTCAAATGGACATAGAGTTTTATTAGATAACAAATCAAAAAATGAGGGAAGTGTAAAAGGTATAAGTCCAATGGAGTTGTTATTAATGGGTTTAGCAGGGTGCAGCAGTATTGATGTTGTTGCTATTTTGAAAAAACAAAAAATTAATCCTAAATCAATTAAAATGGAAGTAAAGGGCGAAAGGACACCAGGAGCTATTCCCGCTTTATTCCACACGATTAATGTTGATGTAATTCTAGAAGGTGACTTTTTACCTGAAAAAGCAAAAAGAGCAGTTGACTTATCATTTGAGAAGTATTGTTCAGTATCAAAAACTTTAGAAAGTACGGCTAAAATAAACTACTCTATTATTTTGAACGGAATTCAATTACAATAATATTTTACTTTTCTGTCAAACTTCTGAAAGTGTCTTCCAGAGATTCATTTTTTTGATATAGACTAATAATTTTTATATCGTAATCAAGAGCGAAATCAAAGACTTTACCTCTTTGATCATCTTTTGTGTCAAATAAAATTTCATACTCAAAATCTGAAATCTTTATAATGTTATTGATGTATTTGAGTTTTTCTAGAGAATTATTTTTAATTTTTTTATCGAATGTAACCCTGATTTTTTGCTGCTTAGATTTTTTTAAATCATTTAATTGAGCATCTAAAATAATTTTTCCTTTATGAATAAGTATGACTCTATCACAAAGTGTTTCAATTTCTTGTAAAACATGAGATGAAAGTATAACAGTTTTTTTTTGCCCTAATTTTTTAATTATTTTTCGAATTTCTACAATTTGACTTGGATCAAGTCCAGTTGTAGGTTCGTCTAAAATTATAAGTTCAGGATTATGGATCAATGCGGCAGCAAGTCCAACCCTTTGTTTGTAGCCTTTGGATAATTCTCTAATTTTATTTTTCTCATATTTATCAAGACCAATAATTGCAATTATTTTTTTTATCTCTGACTTTTTAGTTTTGTACAATTTTGAAATAAAAATTAAGTATTCTATTACTAAAAAATCGTCATATAATGGATTGCTTTCTGGAAGATAACCGGTTATTTTTTGAACATCTTTAAGTCTTGTATTTAAATCAATTCCGTTAAAGGATACTTTTCCACTCCAATTTAGATTACTTCCAGTTAAAATTTTCATTAAAGTTGTTTTTCCAGCACCATTAAGCCCAAGAAGTCCAATAATTTCTCCTTTTTTACATTCAAAAGATAGATTTGATAAAACTTTTTTGTTACCGTAGCTTTTTTCAATATTTTGTACAATAAGTCCCATATGTAGCTTCAAAAATATGTGATTTTAAGTAAAAAAGAACTTTATTTATAATGTTATATTAGATGTTAAAATGAAATTCGTAATAAAAATTTGTATATTTCAAAAGTGATTCTAAATTTGCATTAGATATTATGAAAAAAAGTTTTTTTTATTTCAGCTCTTTTTATTACTTCGTTCAAGAAGTATAATGGACCATGTTATAATAAAACTATAAACACACACAGTCCTGAATAAATCAGGACTTTTTTTTTGTTTGATGATAAATGAAAATATAATAGCGATACAAGGAGTAAAAGGTTCATTTCATTATGAAGTTGCTCAATTATACTTTGATAACTCCATAGAAATTCAATGTTTTAGTACTTTTGATGCATTAGTTAATTCTATAGTAACCGGAAAATCTAGTCTGGGAGTGATGGCTATTGAAAACTCAATTGCAGGATCAATAATTCCTAACTATGCCTTAATAGATAAAAATAATTTAAAAATAGTTGGAGAGTATTTTTATCAAATCGAACATTCTTTATTAGCTCTGGATAATCAAGAAATTAAAGATATTAAAGAAGTTCATTCTCATCCAATGGCACTATTACAGTGCAAAGACTTTTTTGATAAATACCCCAAGATTAAACTTGTTGAGTCTGATGATACAGCAAAATCTGCAAAAGAAATTTCAAAAAATAGATTATTGAATAGAGCAGCTATTGCAAGTAAAAATGCAGCAAAATTATATAGTTTAGATATATTAGAAGAGTCTATACAAACTATTAAAAATAATGTAACTCGTTTTGTAATTATTCAAAATAAACCCACTTTAACCCCAAATAATTATTCTAAAGCTGCATTAAAATTTATTTTGGATCACAAACGTGGAAGTTTAGCAACAATTTTAAATGTTATGAGTGATTGCAAGCTTAATTTAACTAAAATTCAATCTCTTCCAATAATTGAAACACCTGGAAAGTATTCGTTTTTTGTTGATGTAACATTTGATTCACCATCTTCTTTTGAAAAAGCAGAATCTATTTTAAAAATTATGGCATTAGAGTTAAAAATTTTAGGAAAGTTTATTAATGTTAAAGTATAATATGACTGCTAAGAGACTAAATAGTGTAAAAGAATACTACTTCTCTAAAAAACTTATAGAGGTAGCATCACTAATTAAATCAGGAAAGCCAATTATAAATTTAGGAATTGGGAGTCCAGACTTAATTCCTTCAAATTTAATTATATCTGAGTTAATTAATAGTGTTTCTAATCCAAAAGCAAATCATTATCAAAGTTATCAAGGTATTCCTGAATTAAGAAAAGCTATTTCTGATTTTTACAAGAAACATTATTTTGTAAGTATAGACCCTGATAGTGAAGTTCTTCCATTAATAGGTTCAAAAGAAGGTATTATGCATATTAGTATGGCTTTTTTAAACCCTGGTGATTATGTTTTAATTCCAAATCCAGGATATCCTACATATTCCTCTGTCACAAAACTCTTAGAAGCAAACCCAGTTTTTTATGATTTAAAAGAAACAAATTCATGGCTTCCTGATCTTAAAAAAATTGAAAAGAATGATTTAACCAAAGTTAAAATTATGTGGATAAATTATCCTCATATGCCTACTGGTGCTCAAGTCAAGGATGATTTTTTTAAAAAGTTAATAGTATTCGCAAAAAAGCATAAAATATTAATAGTTAATGATAATCCATATAGCTTTATTTTAACTAGACAACCCAAAAGTTTTTTAACAACTAAAGGTGCAATGGAGATTGGTATGGAGCTTAATTCCTTAAGTAAATCCTTTAACATGGCCGGATGGAGAGTGGGTATGCTTGTTGGAAATCCCTCAAATATTAAATCAGTTTTAAAGGTTAAATCTAATATGGATTCAGGGATGTATTTTGGAATTCAAAAAGCAGCAATTAAAGCATTGAGTCTAAGTAATAAGTGGTTTGATGATCTAAATACAGAATATAGACAAAGAAGAATTATTGCATGGAAAATTGCTGATAAACTTAATGCTACTTATGATAATAATGCTGTTGGTCTTTTTATTTGGGCAAAGCTTTCAAGTAATGTCAATGAAATTGATATTTTGTTAAAAGACTTACTTCACAAAAAAAATATTTTTATTACACCTGGAAAAATCTTTGGATCGCAAGGAGATAAATATATAAGAATTTCGTTATGTATAGAAAAATCAAAATTGGAAGAGGCTCTTAATCGATTATAGTAATGAAAATAGGAATTGCAGGTATTGGTTTAATTGGTGGATCTTTAGCTATTCAACTTAGAAAAACTATAAAGGATGTGATCATCTATGGTTATGATTCTTCTGAGATTAATTTAAAAAAGGGAATTGACTTGGAGCTAATTGATGCTGAAATTTTAAAAAAAGATTTTGCTGAATTAGATGTTATATTTTTGACTTTTCCAGTAAAAGAAATTACAAATCAGCTTTCATCTATTTTAGACTTAGTAAGTAAAAAAACCCTTGTTATTGATTTTGGATCCACGAAATCTAAAATTTGTGAATCTATTTCATCTCATCCAAAACGATCTCAATTTTTAGCAACTCATCCTATTGCAGGTACTGAGTTTTCTGGTCCTACAGCTGCAAAAAATAATTTATTTAATGGAAAAGTTCAAATAATTTGTGAATCACACAAAACAGATGAAAATCATTTAGAATGGGCATTAAACTGGTTTAGTTCAATTGGAATGATTTTAAAAGAAATGAATCCAGAAGATCATGATAAGCATATTGCATATGTTTCACACCTTTCTCATATTTCTTCATTTATTTTAGGTCAAACAGTATTAGAAAAAGAAAAAGATGAATCAGCTATATTTGCAATGGCTGGTAGTGGTTTTGCTTCAACTGTTAGATTAGCAAAAAGTTCTCCCCAAACATGGAGTTCAATTTTTGAGGAAAACAAAGAAAATGTTCTAGAGACATTGAAACACTATTTAACAAATTTAGAAAGTTTTAAATCTCTATTAGAGAATGATGAGTACAAAAAAATTTATCATACAATTGAAAAAACAAATGCTATTAAAAGTGTTTTAAAAGGAATCAAAAAATAAGATAACAAGTATTAAAATGGAAAATGAAACTAATTTTAAAAATTGGCTAACAGAGTTTAAACTCAATCACCCCTTAGTCATTGGTGGGCCTTGTAGTGCTGAAACCGAAGACCAAGTTCTAAAAATAGCCCATGAATTAAAAGACTCAGATGTTACTGTATATCGAGCAGGAATATGGAAGCCAAGAACAAGACCAGGAAACTTTGAGGGAGTTGGAGCCATAGGTTTAGGTTGGTTAAAGAAGGTAAAAGAGCAAACTGGACTTCTGACTGCAACAGAAGTTGCAAATGCTAACCATTGTAAGCTTGCTCTAGAGGCTGATATTGATATTTTATGGATTGGAGCAAGATCAACAGTTAGTCCATTTATTGTTCAAGAAATTGCTGATGCATTAAAGGGAACGGATAAAATAATTTTATTAAAAAATCCTGTTAATCCAGATTTAGATTTATGGCTTGGAGGAATTGAGAGGTTGTATAAATCAAATATAAAAAAGTTAGGTGTTATTCATCGTGGGTTTTCAACCTCAGGTAAGTCAAAATATAGAAATAATCCCGAATGGCAAATTGCAATTGAATTACAAAATAAGTTTCCAGATTTACCAATAATATGTGATCCTTCTCACATATCGGGAAGAAGAGATCTAATTTTTGATATAAGCCAAAGAGCTTTAGATTTAAATTTTGATGGTTTAATGGTTGAATCTCACTTTAATCCGGATAGTGCTTGGAGTGATGCAAACCAACAAATTACTCCTAAAACATTGATCCAATATATGAAAGATTGGAGGATTAGAAAGTTAACAACATCAGAGGAAAGTTATCAAAGTAATTTAAAAAATTTGAGAGCTAAAATAGATGTAATAGACCAGTCCTTATTAGATTTACTTGGAGATCGAATGGGCGTAGCTGAAGAAATTGGAAAATTAAAAAAAACAAAGAATGTTGCTGTTCTTCAAAATAAGAGATGGAATGAGATATTGGGTAAAATGATTTTGGAAGGGGAGGAAAGAGGTCTAAGTGAAGAGTTTATTTTAAGAATTTTTAAAGCAATTCATCAAGAATCAATAAATCATCAACAAACTATATTTAAAAGTTAAAAATCTTAAAACTTATTATTTAGAGAAGCTTTAATCTGATTACATGCTTCTTTTATCAATGATTGTGAAGCTGCATAAGAAATTCTGATACAATTTGGATTTCCAAAAGCATCTCCACTAACTGTTGCAACATTAGCTTTTTCCAGAAGGAAAAGCGAAAAATCTGTAGAGTTCTTTATTTTTATTCCACTAATTTCTTTTCCAAAAAAGAATGAAATGTCAGGAAAAACATAAAAAGCACCCAAAGGTTTTTTTAATTTAAATCCATCTATATTTTTTAATAAATTTGAAATTAATTCTCTTCTTTTATCAAATTCATCTACCATGTACTGAATTTCACTTACAGGGGCATCTAAAGCAGCAATTGTCGCTCTTTGTGCAATACAATTTGCACCACTAGTTATTTGACCTTGCATCTTATTACAAGCCTTTGCAATCCAGTTAGCTGCTCCAATATAGCCTATTCTCCAGCCAGTCATTGCAAAAGCTTTTGCAAGTCCATTTACAGTAATTGTTCTGTCATACATTTCTTTTATGGATGCAAAACTAAATATTGAATTACCATAATTAATATGTTCGTATATCTCATCTGAAATTATATAGATATTTGGATACTTAACCAAAACTTTGGCTAACTCTCTATATTCTAATTCAGAATATATAGCCCCACTGGGGTTATTGGGTGAATTAAAAATTATCAATTTAGTTTTCGAATTAATTGATTTTTCAAGTTGTTTAGGAGTTATTTTAAAGTTACTTTCTATGCTTGACGGCACCACTACAGACTTAGCCTCCGAAAGAGTTGCTATTGCAGAATAACTAACCCAATATGGGGCAGGAAGAATAACTTCATCTCCAGGATTAAGTAAGACCATACAAACATTTGCTATTGATTGTTTGGCTCCCGTTGAAATAACAATTTGATCTAAATTATAGTTTAAATTATTATCACGTTGAAATTTTTTTCTTATGGATTTTTTAACCTCAACATAACCATCAACCGGGGAGTATGAGTTATAGTTATCATTAATAGCTTCGATAGCAGATTTTTTTATAAATTCAGGTGTATTAAAATCAGGTTCCCCTAGGCTTAGACTTATAACATTAACACCTTTTTCTTTAAGCTCTCGAGCTTTAGCAGCCATCGCTAGTGTTGCTGAAACTGGTAAACTATTAATTCGATCTGATAAAATTTTCATAAAAAACACTTTAAATTAGTCAAGGTCAAGTCTCATCCATATTTTAGCTAAAAATAATATTTTGAATCTTCTACAGCAATATTTTAACACCTTATCTTATGAACAAATTGAACAATATTCTCAATTTAATAACTTATTCAAAAAATGGAATTCAAAAATTAATTTGATTTCAAGAAAGGATATAGATTTCCTTTATGAAAAACATATTATTCATTCTCTTAGTATTGCGAAGTTTTATAATTTTAAAGCAAACACTAAGATATTAGATGTTGGAACTGGAGGTGGGTTTCCTGGAATTCCATTAGCGATTTTCTTTCCGAAAGTTAAATTTTACTTGATAGATAGTATAGGAAAAAAAATAAATGTAGTAAATGAAATATCTAGAAGTTTGGGTCTAAAAAATATTAATTCAACAAATATAAGATCAGAAAATTATGGACAAAAAGTTGACTTTGTGGTCAGTAGAGCTGTCACTAAAATGGAAAACTTTGTCCCTCTCGTTTTTAAAAATATAAAGGAGAAAGGTTTTAATGATATCGATAATGGAATTATATGTCTTAAAGGTGGAAATTTGGACAAAGAGTTACTGTCTTTTCCTAAGGCATTGAAAATAAATTTATCAAAATATTTTGATACTGAATTTTTTAAAACAAAAAAAATTATTTACCTGTCTTTAAAGTCGTTATCCTAAAAAAGGATATCGATAATCAGTAACTGGAACAAAATTTTCTTTGATCATTCTTGGTGAAACCCACCTCAAAAGATTGAACATGGAACCAGCTTTGTCATTAGTACCTGATGCTCTTCCTCCACCAAAAGGTTGTTGACCAACAACTGCCCCTGTTGGCTTATCATTTAAATAAAAATTTCCAGCACAATTTTCAAGAGCTATAATTGCATTATCAATGGCATATCTATCTTCAGAAAAAACTGCTCCAGTTAAAGCATAAATAGAAGTTCTATCAACTAAATTAAGAGTCTTTTCCCATTCTTCATCAGGATAAGTATATACAGTAACTAATGGACCAAAAAGTTCATTTTTCATAGAAAAATAGTCTGGATTTGTTGTAGTTACTACTGTTGGTGAAATAAAATAACCTACAGATTTATCGTAAGTCCCTCCGTAAAAAATTTTAGCATCATTATCTGATTTAACTTTTTCTATAGAATCTACAATCCTATCAAAAGCCTCTTCATGAATTACAGCAGTGATATAGTTGTTTAAATTACTTGGAGGCCCCATTTTTATAGTTTTTAATTGTCTTTTTACTTCAGAAAGTACATCTTTACTCAATGACTCAGGTAAATAAACCCTTGACGCAGCTGAACATTTTTGTCCTTGGTATTCAAATGCACCTCTAACAATTGCTGTCGCAACTTCATTTACTTTTGCACTTTGATGAGCGATTATAAAATCCTTTCCACCTGTTTCTCCTACAATTTTCGGGTACGTTTTATAATTAGAAATATTATCCCCAATTTTTTTCCAAATATTTTGGAAAACAAAAGTAGAACCAGTGTAATGAATTCCTGCGAAGTCTTTAGAAGCTAGAACAGTATTAGTAATCATTTCAGGATCACCCATTACCATATTAATGACTCCATCTGGCAAACCAGCTTCTTCAAAAACTTCCATCACTACCTGAGCAGAAAATATTTGATGATCACTCGGCTTCCAAACTACAACATTTCCCATTAAAGCTGCACTTGCAGATAAATTACCAGAAATAGCAGTGAAGTTAAATGGAGAGACTGAGTATACAAAACCTTCAAGTGGACGATAGTGGAGTTGATTCCACATCCCAGGGCTACTTTCAGGTTGATTTTGATATATCTCTTGCATATAATAGGCATTGAATCTTAAAAAATCAATATATTCACATGCAGCATCAATTTCGGCTTGATGAACTGTTTTTGATTGCGCTATCATTGTAGCAGCATTTATCTTATTTCTGAATGGCCCAGCTATCAAATCTGCTGCTTTTAGAAAAATTGATGCTCTTCTAGCCCAATTCATTTTACTCCATTTTTCTTTAGCATTTAGTGCACTTGAAATAGCATCTCTAATTTGATTTTCGTTTGCTAAATGATATTCTCCTAAGATGTGTTTGTGATCGTGTGGAGGGGTCATTTTTTTAGTTTTAGCTCCCTTGATATTTTTGCCATTTATTTTAAGAAAAACAGTAGATTTTTTGGCATACATTTTTTTGTAGGTAGTGAGAATTAAATTTCTTTCTTCACTCTTAGGAGCATAATCTAGAATTGGCTCATTTACTGGATATGGTATATTAATATTAGTGTTGTTCATTAACAAATATTTTATTCAAATGTAAACAATAGTGAGTAATTTTTTAATAAATGTTATGTAGAATTTAAATAAAAACTAATTTAAAATTTGTCTGGAATCAGTTTCACCAAGACCAATTAGTTGATCAAATATTTCACCTGGCGCCCTATAATAAATTAGCACTTTATAATTGTTCTCAGTTTGAGAAAAGTTACCAGAAATAAGATTAGGCTTCCAGCCTGATACTGTACTTGCAAAATATTTATAATTATAAAACCCTTGTTTAATCAGTATTTTTGCTTCATAAGCTTCAAGAGCTTTATTGTAATACATGATATTATCTATACCAGGTTCATAATTATTAAAGTTTCCCAGTATGAAAAGATCCGTTTCAGGGAGTTCTATACTTGCCGCTAATGTGAAATATACCCAACTGTAATCTGCTTCTGTTTTAGAATTTCTATTTCCTATGACTGTTCTAATTTCAAAATCACCATTTATATCTTGGCTAAAAGAATAGGGTCTATTTTTTCTTGGAATATCAGTGTAAAGGTATGATTCGTATAGCTTATCTAAATTAACATAACTCACATTTGGACCAGTCACTCGAAGGTCTTTAGTGTCAAAAAAAAGATATTCATTTCCTGCCTCAAAACTTGTTTCAATGTCATATCTATATTTTAATATTTTATTATTTTTATATTGAGGCTTGATGTCTGATATCATATTAGACCACTGATCGTTTTGAATTAAAACAACTTTCAAATTTTCATTGGGATTTTGAATTGACCCAAGATTATTCTGAGTTAATTCAAACTTTATATTTTGATGAGTTTGGAAATAATTTAAATCTCTTAATTTATGTACATTGGCAGAAACAACAATAGTTGATTTTAAAAAAACAAATCTTCTGGAAAATTGAAGTAAATCATTTTGGTCGTAAACATGTAGCATGTAATTTCCAGATAATTTTAAATTGGTAGATGAGTTTGGTAATGCTAGCATATAGTGTGTATAGCTTTGTAATGTATTAAATGATGTTTCATAATTTGAAATACGAATATTATCAAAGCCCTCAAGATATTCATTTTGAACTAATATTGAATTCGACCAATCAAAATTATGATATGTTATTTTGTAGTAGTAATCAGCCTCAGAACCATTTAAATCATCAAATGATAAATTTATAAAATTCCCTTCCTCAAGAATTGGAAACTGATTTGAATTATTTTCATTTTTAAAAACTATTGTTTTTATATTTGGGGGCTTGACAGAATTTTTTATTTCATTTTTTGAATTGCACGAATTAGTTATTATCGTTAGAAAAATTGCTTTAAATATTATTACTATCATTTATTCAAAAATACAAATAATTAATTTTAGCTAAAAATTCACAATCAGTTATTTAGAATCCTTATAAATAAAAAATTTCCTCTTTCATTCTCTTTCAATCTTTATGTTTTAAGATTAAATTTGCATGATTTTTAGAAATAAATTTAAATATGTCCAAAGACATACGCTTTAAGCAAGGCGCTAATCTCAACCTTATAGGTAAGGCTGATAAAATAGTAAATAAAGGGTCTAAATCGAATTTATTTGCAATACAACCTGATGACTTCGTTTCATTAATACCCAAACTTATTATCCGGGAAGGTGATGAAGTTTCTCAGGGATCTCCAATTTTTTATGACAAAAAAAATTCCGCAATTAATTTTGTTTCTCCTGTTTCTGGATTTATTGATAAAATTATTAGAGGGCCCAAAAGAAAGATTGAATCTGTAGTAGTTAAAAAGCAAGGTGAAAGAGTTCTTAGTCATAAAATACCTAATATTTTAAATAAAACTATCATTGTTGATTTATTAACCAAAAGTGGATGTTGGCCATTTATTAGACAAAGACCATACAATATAATTGCAAATCCTAATGATAATCCTAAATCTATTTTAATTTCCTGTTTTACATCAGCTCCTCTAGATGTTGACTTTGATTTTATCTTAGGTAATTATGAAAAGGAATTTCAGTCAGGAGTAAATATTCTAAATAACTTGACAAAAGATAATGTTATTTTAACCTTAGAAAATAATTCTGACACTTTTTTTAAAAATATAAATAATGCTGAAATAATAAATGTTAGTGGACCTCATCCATCCTCTAATGCTAGCTTTCAAATTCAAAAAATTTCCCCTATTAATATGGGTGAAAAAGTATGGGTTATTAGACCTGAGGATGTAATCAATATAGGTTTATTTTTCGATACTGGAATATTCCAAGCCCAAAGAACAATTGCCATAGCCGGTAGTTCAATCACTAAACCTCAATATTTTAAAACTAAGATTGGAGCTCAGATTGAACCAATTGTTAACATTGCGGGACTTAATTCAAAATTTCAAACAAGATTTATTAATGGTGATGTGTTATGTGGATCATTAACATCAATGGATGGATTTATTGGATTTTATAATAATTTATTATCTGTAATTCCAGAAGGTAAAAAATATAGAATGTTCGGTTGGCTACCCTTTGTAGATAATTCGATTCCTAGTCTTTCCAGAACAAGTTTTTCATGGTTCTTTTCAAATAAAGAACATAAAATAGACACCAATTTAAATGGTGAGGAAAGAGCTTTGGTTGTTACCGGAGAAATGGAAAATGTTTTTCCTATGAATATTTATCCAATGCAACTTTTGAAAGTTTGTATGACAGGTGATATAGAAAAAATGGAAGCTTTTGGAATTTATGAGGTTATTCCAGAAGATTTTGGATTAATAGACTATTCTAATACCTCAAAAATTGAAGCACAAGAAATAATTTCTGATGCAATAGATTTAATGTTAAAAGAAGTAGGTTAAAATTTATAAAATGAATTTTTTAAGAAAAAAACTTGATGAAATAAAAAGACCATTTTCCAAAGGTGAAAAATGGGAAAAGTTTGCACCAGCTATCAATGCTTTTGATACTTTTTTATTTGTACCAAACCATACAACTGAAAAAGGGTCTCATATTCGTGATGCTGTTGATTTGAAAAGAACAATGGTAACGGTAATAATTGCTTTGTTGCCTGCTCTTTTTTATGGAATATATAATACTGGTTTTCAATACTTTATTCAAACAGGTGAAGACTTTACTTTTTTAGATGCATTCATACATGGCTCTTTAAAAATTGTTCCAATGATCATAGTTTCGTATGTAGTTGGTTTAACAATTGAATTTGCATTTGCTGTTTATCGAGGTCATGAGGTAAATGAAGGTTATTTAGTAACTGGAATGCTTGTTCCAATGATTATGCCAGTTGATATTCCTTTATGGATGGTTGCCATTTCAGTTGCTTTTGCAGTTGTAATTGCAAAAGAAGCATTTGGTGGTACTGGCATGAATATTTTGAACCCTGCTTTAACTGCTCGGGCTTTTGCTTTTTTTGCTTATCCAACATACATGTCTGGAAATAAAGTATGGGTTTCTGAAGCAGGTATGGTTGATGGAATTTCAGGAGAGACTATTTTAGGAAGTTTGGCTTCAGGTCAACAAATAAATTATTCAATTATTGAGATGTTTACTGGATCGATTCCCGGTTCTATAGCAGAAACTTCAACCCTATGGATTTTAGTTGGAGCTTTAATTTTAATTGCTACTGGGATTGGTAGCTGGAGAATTATGATAGGGGGGATAATTGGCGCATCGATTATGGGAATATTATTCAATTTATGGGGAGCAAACTCTCTAATGAGTTTTAATTGGGTTAGTCATTTAATAGTTGGAGGTTTTGCATTTGGAATTGTATTTATGGCTACAGATCCTGTTTCAGCAGCTCAGACTCAAAAAGGAAAATGGATTTATGGTATATTAGTTGGTGTGTTTTGTATTATGATTAGGGTTTTTAATCCAGCATATCCAGAAGGAGTAATGCTTGCTATTTTATTAATGAATGTTTTCGCCCCTACAATTGATCATTATATTTACAATTCGAATATTAATAAAAGAAAAAAACGCTGGGAATCAGCACAAATTAAAACAGCTTAAAATGGATAGAGATAGTAATGCTTATACTTTTTTATTTTCTGCGATAATGGTTCTCCTTGTTGCTGCGGCTCTTTCAGTTACTGCTACATCGCTTCAAGATATTCAAGACGAAAATGTTCGTAAAGAAAAAATGCAAAATATTTTAGCTACTATTGGTGTAACTGTGGAAAGAGAAAAAGCTCCAGAAGTTTATAAAAAGTATATCATCGATGAATTAGCTTTAGTTTCCGATGGTTCAATTGATAAAAATACTGATGCTTTTACATTAAAACTAAATCTTGAAATTAAAAAACCAATTAATGAACAAAGATTTCCATTATACTTGGCTGAAGTCGATTCTTTAAAATATTATATTGTTCCTTTAAGAGGAGTTGGTTTATGGGATGCAATATGGGGATATGTTGCTCTTGAGGGAGATAAAAATACTATTAAGGGGGCTGTTTTTGATCATAAAGGAGAAACTGCCGGTTTAGGAGCTGAAATCACTCAAGAATGGTTTCAGGATAGTTTTACTGGTGAAAAAGTTTTTAATGAAAATGGAGATTTAGTAGGTATAAATGTTTCAAAAACTAACAATGACCCCAAAGGACTTGATAAGAATGATCATGAAGTAGATGCTATTTCTGGAGCAACGATTACAGGTGATGGGGTCACAGACATGATAAAAGAACGATTACAAAATTATCTATCTTATTTTAAAAGTAAAAATGAATTAATAGCATATCAAAATAATTAAAATGTCCAAGTATAATAAATCATCTAAAGCTACCCCATTGATTTTATTTATCAAAGAGGAAAACGAGCCATTATTTTCAAAAAAAAATAGAGCATTATTAACAGACCCTATGGATGATAATAATCCAATAACTGTTCAAGTACTCGGAATATGTTCAGCCTTGGCAATTACAGTTCAATTAAAACCTGCAATAGTTATGAGCCTTTCTGTAATAGCAGTAATGGCTGCTAGTAATGTTATAATTTCTTTACTCAGGGATTTAATTCCCAATCGAATAAGAATTATTGTACAACTAGTTGTAGTAGCTTCTATGGTGATATTAGTTGATCAAATATTAAGAGCATATGCATATGATGTTAGTAAAGAATTATCGATATTTATTGGTCTAATTATTACAAATTGTATAGTCATGGGGAGGCTAGAGGCTTTTGCTTTAGGAAATGGAGTATGGAAATCATTTTTGGATGGTATAGGAAATGCTGCAGGTTATGGATTTATACTTATAGTAGTAGCATTTTTTAGAGAACTACTAGGTTCAGGAAAGTTATTAGGCTATCAAGTTATACCTGATTTAATTTATGAAATGGGTTATGTAAATAATGGTTTAATGCTTTTATCACCAATGGCCTTAATTACAGTTGGAATTTATATATGGTTACAAAGATCAAAAAATAGAAATTTAATTGAAAAAAATTAAAATAAATGGAATCTTATCTTAATCTATTCGTAAAAAGTATTTTCATAGAAAACATGATTTTCGCATATTTTTTAGGAATGTGTTCCTACTTAGCAGTCTCAAAAACAGTTAAAACTGCTGTTGGTTTAGGTTTTGCTGTAATTTTTGTTTTAACAATAACTGTTCCTATTAATTTTTTAATAGATACCTATGTTCTTAAACCTGGGGCTTTAAAATGGATTGGACCAGAATATGAAACCGTAAACTTAAGTTTTCTGAGCTTCATAATGTTTATTGCTGTTATTGCATCTATGGTTCAGTTAGTTGAAATGATTGTTGAGAGGTTTTCTCCAGAACTTTATGGAGCACTAGGTATATTTTTGCCACTCATTGCTGTAAATTGTGCAATTCTGGGTGGCTCATTATTTATGCAACAAAAAGATTTTTCTGGAATTACTGAATCTGCTGTTTATGGTTTTGGATCTGGGATAGGATGGCTATTAGCTATTGTTGCAATTGCTGCGATTAGAGAAAAAATCGCATATTCAAATGTTCCTGCTCCTCTGAGAGGTTTAGGTATAACGTTTATTATTACAGGCTTAATGGCTTTAGGTTTTATGAGTTTTATGGGAATTAAATTATAACTAATGGATTATAGAGTAATTATATTAAGTATTATAGTTTTTCTGATTCTTACTTTTATGTTAGTAGGAATTTTATTAGGAGCTAAAGCAAAGCTTTTGCCTTCTGGACCTGTCAATCTTAAAATTAACGGAGATAATGACATTGAAGTTTCCTCTGGAGGCACATTATTGTCAACTTTAGGAAATAATAAGATATTCTTACCTTCTGCTTGTGGAGGTGGTGGTACATGTATTCAATGTAAATGTCAAATTTTGGATGGTGGAGGGGAAATTCTTCCTACTGAAAAACCACATTTTTCAAGAAAAGAAATTGCGGAAGGTTGGCGTTTAGGATGTCAAGTTAAGGTAAAGGAAAATATGGTTATTGAGGTTCCAGAAGAAATTTTTGGAATAAAAAAATGGGAAGCAACAGTTGTAAGAAATTGGAATGTTGCTTCTTTTATAAAAGAATTTGTTGTTGAATTGCCACAAGAAATGGACTATAAAGCTGGAGGATATATTCAAATTGAAATACCTCAATGTGAAATCAAGTATAGTGAAATTGATATTTCGGCTCATCCTGACGAGCATCCTGATGAAATTGAAAAATTTAAAATGGAATGGGATAAATTTAACCTGTGGCCACTAGTTATGAAAAATCCTGAAACAGTTGAAAGAGCATATTCTATGGCTTCCTATCCAGCTGAAGGTAAAGAAGTTATGCTTAATGTTAGAATTGCAACTCCACCTTGGGATCGAAATAAAAATGGATGGGCAGAAGTTAACCCCGGAGTTGCCTCTTCATATATTTTTTCAAAAAAACCTGGAGATAAAGTAACAATTTCTGGACCCTATGGTGAATTTTTTATTAACCATTCTGATTCAGAAATGCTTTATGTTGGAGGTGGTGCTGGAATGGCTCCTATGAGATCTCATTTGTATGAGCTTTTTAGAACGCTTAAGACTGGAAGAAAAGTTACATTTTGGTATGGAGGTAGATCAAAAAGAGAATTATTTTATATGGATCATTTTAGAGCATTAGAAAAAGATTTTCCTAATTTCAAATTTTATATTGCCCTTTCTGAACCTCTTCCCGAAGATGATTGGAAAGAAAAAGATGGACTAGAAGGAGAGGGTGATGGTTTTACTGGTTTTGTTCACCAAGTAGTTATCGATAATTATTTATCAAAACACGAGTCTCCAGAAGATATTGAGGTTTATTTTTGTGGCCCCCCACTAATGAATCAAGCTATAGAGAGAATGGCTGATGATTTTGGAGTTCCTCCTGAAAATGTTCGCTTCGATGATTTTGGAGGGTAAATCGTTCAATTATCTTGTAAATGATATCTGAACAGGAACTTCATAATTTAGCAATGAGAACAGTTGGTGATTCATTACGGGAAAATGATTTTGAATTTTTAACTGTCAACTCTAAACTAAATAAAGATCCTCAATTTGTTTGTTTAAAAGAAAAAAAACTCCATTTTTTTATAGTAAGAGCATTTAAATATCCAGACAATCCAAAATCTTACGATACTCATATCATAAATAAATTAAAAGATCACGCTGAGAATTTCGGTGCTCAAACTTACTATGCTGGTGTTGGGTTTGCAAATTCAAAAAATTATGAGGAGCCTATTGATAAGAACGAACCTTATGTTATTAACTTTGAAGGCTGGACTCAAATTGAATAACTTTAAAAATAGATTTAATGCGTTTTTTTTTAACTTTTATTTTATTAATATTTTTAATCTCCTGTAAGCCATTATCTAAATCTAAATCTATTAAAGGATTTCAGCTTGGCACACCATATATTATAAAGCATGATGCCCAAAAAGATAAGAACTCTTTGAGAACAGATATTGATAGTATATTTTTTAAAATAAACAGATCCATGTCAACCTACATATTAGATTCTGATATCTCTAAAATAAATAATGGCTATGAAGTTAAAGTTGATTCCTTTTTTAGAGAAGTGTATTTTAAATCTGATGAGATATGGAAATTAACGAATGGAGCTTTTGATCCCACAGTTGGATCATTAGTTAATGCATATGGATTTGGACCTAACAAAAGTCAGTTTAATGAACTTTCAAGTAAACAATTAGATAGTCTTTTGAAAATTACTGGATGGGATAAAATTTATTTGAATGATGAGGGAGTTTTATTAAAAAATGATGAGAATATTTATTTAGACTTTAACGCAATAGCCAAAGGCTTTGCTGTAGATGTAATTTCTAAATACTTAGAAAAAATTGGAGCTAAAAATTATTTAGTGGAAATAGGAGGGGAAATTTCAGCCAAAGGACTAAGTCCAGAAAGTAAAATGCCATGGAAAATTGGTATTGATAATCCAAAATCTAAATTATTTGAAAGAAATATTTTTGATACCTTTTCTCTTTTCAATAGATCTATAGCTACCTCAGGAAATTACAGACATTATAGAGTTAATGAAAAGACTGGAAAAAAATATGTTCATACAATAGATCCAAGATCAGGTTATCCCAAAGAATCAAATATTTTAAGTGTATCTGTTACAGCTAATAATTGCATGACAGCGGATGCTTGGGCAACTAGTTTGATGGTGCTTTCTTTTGAAAAGGGTAAAGAAATAGTTGAAAAGAATCAAGACCTTGAAGCGCTTTGGATTTTATCTGATGGAAAAAAATTAAAATCAATTTATTCTTCAGGTTGGATTAAATAATTTCACCTTATTTTTTTAATAAATTCATTTATTTTATTTACTCCTTTATTATTTAAAAAATTTATAAAAGCAGATCCAATTATGGCTCCATTAGAGTAAGAGACAGCTTTGTTAAATGTCTCAAAATTACTGATACCAAAACCAACAATAGTAGGATTTTTAAGATTCATGGATTTGATTCTTTTAAAATATGAAGTTTGAACTGTATTAATTGTATTTTTTTCACCTGTGACACTTGAACTACTTACCATATATATAAAACCGTTTGAAACATCATCTATTAATTTAATTCTACTATTTGGTGTTTGTGGAGTAATTAAAAACATGTTATATAATCCATGATTCGAAAATATTGATTTATAGGTTTCGTTAAAAACCTCAACAGGAAGATCAGGTATTATTAAACCATCGATTCCAATTGACATACATTGCTTACAAAACTTTTCAATACCAAACTGCATTATTGGGTTTAAATAACCCATGATAATTAATGGAATATCAATTTCTTTTCTAATGCCATCTAATTGATTAAAAAGCTTTTCAGTTGTCATTCCATTTTTTAAAGCCATGGAAGAGCTTTTTTGAATTGTTGGTCCATCTGCCAATGGATCAGAAAAAGGAAGGCCTATTTCTATCATATCAACTCCTGAATCCTGAAGATTTTTAATAATAGTTATAGTGTCGTTTAAGTTCGGATGACCAGCAGAAAAGTATATAGATAATATTTTTTTTCCTTTTTTAAAAGCGTTATCTATTCTATTTATCATAATTGAAAATAATTAATAAAAGTGTCTAAATCTTTATCTCCTCTTCCCGAGCAGTTGAAAATTATTATATCATCAGGGTTAAAACTTTTAATATCAAGTACCGCGAAAGCATGAGCAGTTTCTATAGCAGGAATTATTCCTTCCATTTGGGATAGAGTTAGTCCCCAGTCCATTGCATCTTGATCAGTAATTGAAATAAATTCTGCACGCTTACTTCTAAATAGATGAGCATGCATAGGTCCTACTCCTGGATAGTCAAGACCAGCAGAGATAGAATATGGTTCTGTAATTTGACCATCTTTTGTTTGCATCAACAAAGTTTTACTTCCATGGATAATACCTTCTTTTCCAAGTGCAGAAGTGGCTGCACTTTCACCTGAGTTAATTCCTTTTCCAGCAGCTTCAACAGCTATAATTTTCACACGGCTATCATTTAAATAGTGATAGTAAAGTCCAGCTGCATTACTCCCCCCACCTACACAAGCTATTAAGTGGTCCGGATATTCTCTTCCTTCTATTTCATTTAATTGTTTTTTAATTTCTTCACTAATAACGGATTGAAAACGTGCTACCATATCTGGATAAGGGTGCGGACCAACTACAGAACCAATTATATAATGAGTATTTAAGGGATTATTAATCCAATCTCTAATAGCCTCATTCGTAGCATCTTTAAGAGTCTTACTTCCTGAAGATGCAGGACTAACCTTAGCTCCAAGCATTTTCATTCTAGCCACGTTAGGAGCCTGACGTTTAATGTCTAATTCCCCCATATAAATTACACACTTAATACCCATTAATGCACATACTGTAGCTGTTGCAACTCCGTGCTGACCCGCTCCAGTTTCAGCAATTATTCTGGTTTTTCCTAAACGCTTTGCTAATAGAATTTGACCAATGGTATTATTTACTTTATGAGCTCCAGTATGACACAAATCTTCCCTTTTTAAATATATTTTTGTATTGTATTTTTTTGAAAGGCGTTCAGCAAAATATAAAGGTGTAGGTCTTCCAACATAAGAGGCTAGGAGTTTGTTGAATTCTTTTTTAAAACTTTCTTCTTTAGTTATTTTTAAATAATTTTCTTTTAATTCAGTTAAATTTGGATATAACATTTCAGGAACATAAGCGCCTCCAAAATCTCCATAATAGCCTTTTTTATCAACATTATAATTCATATAATTTGTTTTTAAATTCTTTTAATTCTTTAAATTTTTTTATTCCAGGATCACTTTCAAATTTACTATTCACATCAACCCCAAATACGGGTAATTTTGATTTTAACAGTTTGTGAATCTCATCCATATTATTTATTCCAATTCCACCACTTAAAAAGAAGGGTTTTTCGGATTTGTAGTTTCTTAAAATTTTCCAATCAAAATTATATCCGTTACCTCCAGGGAGTTTTCCTTGGCTATCAAAAAGAAATAGGTCACTACTATTTTCATATAGTTTAATTTTATCAAAATTAAAACTTTTGTCAACTCTAAATGCTTTGATTACTGTAACATCAAATCTCCTAACGAGGCGGCAGAAATCTGGACTTTCTTTACCATGAAGCTGAATTGCTTTCAAATTATACTTTTCTATATTTTTTTCAATATATTTAAAAGAGGCATCAACAAAAACCCCAGTTTTAATTATTTCATTGGGTAATATTGGTATTGAGGTTTTAATATATCTAGGTGATTTCTCCCAAAATATAAAACCCATATAGTTTGGTTTTAAAACTGAAATAGTTTTAATATTTTCAAAATCACTCATTCCACAAATTTTAAAATTCACTTTCAATTGTTTTTATAAATTTATATGCAGCCTTTCCTGGATTATTTGTCTTCATAAAAGTTTCACCGACTAAAAAACCTTTGTATCCATATTTTTTAAGTTCAATTATTGAATTAGTATTAGATATACCACTTTCAGAAACTTTGATAAATTCATTTGGTATTTCTTTGGCTAATTTTTTACTTGTTTTAAGATCAATTTCAAAATTTTTTAAATTTCTATTATTCACTCCAAGTAAATCAATAGATGATATTATTGATTTTTTCAACTCATCTAAATCATGTATTTCTAACAAAACTTCTAAGTCTAATGTTTTGGCAAAATCAGAAAGATTTTTGATTTGAGACTTATTTAAAACTGAAGCAATTAATAAAATTACATCTGCACCATGAGCTTTTGATTCTAGAATTTGATACTCATCAACTATGAAGTCTTTTCTTAAAATTGATTGATTAGTAGAAGCTCTTGCAATATTCAAATCCTCAAGAGAGCCGCCAAAATATTTTTGATCTGTAAGAATTGATACTCCACAGACTCCTGATGATTCATAACCTTTAACAACATCAATTAGTGAATGTGAATTATTTATGATTTGTTTTGATGGAGATCGCCGTTTGTGTTCAGCAATAATTCCTGAATTACTTTTATTTAGAGTTTTGGATAACGATATTGTTTTCCTTTCAAAAAGGGGAAATTTCTCCAAATATTTAACTGGAAATAAATTTTTTTTTATTCTTACCTCAATTTTTTTATCAAAAATTATCTTTTCTAAGATACTCATATTGAACTAATTTTTTGAAGGGTTTTTAATGATTGTAATCCTCTTCCAGAAATGAGAGATTCCATGGCATTTTCATATCCACTCTTAAGTGATATATTCATTTTTGTTGAAATAGCTATAGCTGAATTAGCACATACTACTTGATTTTGAGCATTGGTTCCTTTACCTGAGAGAACATCTAAAAATATTTTTGCACTCGATTCAATTGAAGCGCCACCTAATATATCATCCTTATTCAAAGTTGACAAACCAAAATCTTTTGGTTCGATCAGTTTTTCTTTGGAGTTTGAAATGATTTTTGTAGAGCCAGTTAATGATATTTCATCGTATCCATCCAAAGAGTGGAGTATTGCGAAATTTTTATTAGAATTTTGATATAAATAGCCATAAATTCTTGCTAGCTCTAAACTGAAAACACCTACAATTTGATTATTGGGAAATGATGGGTTTACCATCGGACCAAGCATATTAAAAAATGTTTTTACTGCTAATTCTTTTCTAATTGGAGCAACATTTTTCATTGCAGGATGAAATAAGGGTGCATGAAGTATACATATTCCGGCTTTTTCTAAACACTTTTTTAAAAAACTTTCATTATTTGAAAATTTAATACCTAAGTATTCCATTACATTACTTGATCCACAATTTGAAGAGACTCCATAATTTCCATGCTTTGCTACACTAATTCCTGCACCTGCTGTGACAAAAGAAGCTAAAGTCGAAATATTGAAAGTGTCTTTGTTGTCTCCTCCTGTTCCACATAAATCAATTGCATCGAACTCTGTGAGATCTATGCGCATACAAAGCTCTAATAATGCATCTCGAAACCCCTCAAGCTCTTTAACTGAAATGCTTCGCATCATATAAACAGTCAAGAAGGCTGAAATTTGACTAGAATTATATTTTCCATCAGCTATTTTATAAAGGATTTCTTTTGATTCTTCTTTGCTAAGAACCTCATGTTGAATTAACCGATTCAAAGTAGATTTCATTTATTTTATTTAAAGTTCAACCAATTATTAATTATTTGTTTTCCATCTGGAGTTAGAATAGATTCAGGGTGAAACTGAAGACCCTTGACATCAAAATCTTTGTGTTTAAAAGACATTATATGATTGTTAGAGTCATAAGCAGTTGCTATCAGATCTTTAGGTAAAGGATTTTCAATTATCCAGGAATGATATCTTCCTACTGTAATTTCTTTGGGTAATTTATCATAGATATAATCATTTTTAACTATTTCTATTTTAGAAGATACCCCATGATAAACCTTCTCTAAGTTTTTTAAATTTCCTCCAAAAACCTCACCTATAGCTTGATGACCCAAACAAATCCCTAAAATCGATTTCGTATTTGCATAAGTTCTTATGACCTCTTTCAACTTGCCTGCCTCGTCAGGAATACCTGGTCCCGGAGATAATAAAATTTTATTATAATTTAAAAGATCGTTAATATCAAACTTATCATTTCTACAAACCTTAACATTAACATTAAAATCTTTTAAATAATGAACAAGGTTATAGGTAAACGAATCATAATTATCTATTACAAACACTTTATTCATAGATTTATATATTTTCTGCTATTTTTAGTGCTTTATTTAAAGCTCCAAGTTTATTATATACTTCTTGTAATTCATTTTCTTCATTTGAACTAGCAACAATTCCTGCACCAGCCTGAAAAAATAATTTATGATTTTTACTCAAAAATGATCGAATAATTATTGCGTGATTAAAATTACCTTTAAAATCCATAAATCCTATTGCACCTCCATAAAAGTCTCTTTTTTCATTTTCATATTTTTCTATTAATTCTAGTGCTTTGTGTTTAGGAGCACCACTTAAAGTCCCAGCAGGAAATGTATCAGCAACTAATTGAAAAGTGGGTGTGTCATGTTTTTTAACACCTGTAACTTTTGAAACCAAGTGAATAACATGAGAAAAGAATTGAACCTCTCTATTTGTCTTAACCTTTACTAAAGATCCATTTCTACTTAAATCATTTCTAGCTAAATCTACTAACATAACGTGTTCAGCATTTTCTTTAGGGTCTTTACTGAGTTCAATTGCTGATTTTGCATCTTCTTCATCGTTTCCAGTTCTTTTATACGTTCCCGCAATTGGATGAATTTCAGCTTGGTTATTTTTGACTATTAATTGAGCTTCAGGTGAACTACCAAAAATTTTAAAATCACCATAATCAAAATAAAACAGATATGGTGAAGGATTAACAGTTCTTAATGCTCGATAAAGATTAAAATCATCACCTTTAAAATTTTGAGAAAATCTTCTTGATAACACAAGTTGAAAAACGTCACCTCTTTGACAATGTTTTTTTGCTTTTGATACTAATATTTTATATTCTTCATCAGTAATTTCAGAATTTGTATCACCAATTTTAGAAAATTGATAATTAGCAAAATTTTTAACAGTTAACAATTGCTCAACTTCTTTAAGATTTGATTTACTATTGAAACAATGGCAAAATAAGTACGCTTCATTATTAAAATGATTAATGGCGACGATGTTTTGATAAACTGCATAATAAATTTCAGGAATATCAATACCCTTCAGATCGTTATTTGGTTTAATAGACTCAAAAAACTTAACTGAGTCATATGATAAATAGCCAAATAATCCATTATTTATAAATTTGTGATTATTCTTACTAGTTTCAAATTTATTTATATAATCATTAATTTTTTCTGGAATAGAAATAGTGTTATCGATTTTAGTAATTTTTGTTAATCCATCTGGAAAATTCTCTTTAATCTCATTGTTATTGATCTCAATATTAGCTATTGGGTTAAAACATACATAAGAAAAGCTGTTGTCATTTGCATGATAATCACTACTCTCAAGAAGCAAGGTGTTTGGAAAATGATCTCTAAGTTTTAAATAAACACTAACTGGAGTTAGAGTATCTGCTAATATTTTTTTTTCAAATGTTTTTAAATGATATTTTTTCATATTCAATTTTAATTGTAACAAAAAAGGCTTGTCGTGTAGACAAGCCTTTTTTGTTTTAATAAAATGGTAAGGTCTTCACTGCTTTATTGCATTTGAAGTATCCACCAAAAAGTTTTTGTTTTTAAAACCATATTCAAATATAGTTCTATGATATAATATATCAAAAAATCTCCTCAATTTATTTACTTTTGTCTTTAGTCAACAACTAAATTTAAAAAATGGATTTATCACAAGATGAGTGGATGGAAAAATATAAAAAGGTAAAAAATCACATAATTTTAGATGTAAGAACATCAGAGGAGTTTAATGAAGCACGAATACCAAAATCAATATTACTTGATATTTCATCTCCAATTGATTTTGTGAAAGGCCTTGAACCTATGGATAAAGAGAAGGTTTATTTGGTATATTGTCGGTCTGGAAATAGAAGCTCTAGTGCTTGCGCAGTCATGACAAGTATGGGATTTAATAAAACATTTAATCTTGTTGGAGGAATTCTCGAGTGGAAAGGCTTAATTCAATAAAATAAAACTTATTGTATAAATTATCAAGAGTAAGAGTTTTTTTTGAACAAAATGGCTTTGAAGTTTGTTCTAGGCTAGCTGATATCCTTGGTATAAAGACAAAAAATGTAAGACTTTTTTTTATATATGCATCTTTTACAACTATAATTGGTGGCTTTTTAATTTATTTAATTTTTGGTTTTTGGATTCGAATGAAAGATATGATATATACTAAAAGATCCTCAGTTTTTGATCTATAAGTTATTTTAACAAAGTTAGATCTAATTTAATTTGAATTTTGTATTGATTTTTTGGATATTGCTGCCTTCTATAAAAAATCAATCATGCAATTAAACCAAAAGAAATTTGCTACACTAATAATATCTCTCTTAATGCCAATAATATCATCAGCACAAGAGATGAATAAAAAAGGTCTTGACGATAAAATCAACGAAGCTTTTAAACCTATTGCAAATTGGTTTGAATCTGTTATTTTACATGATTTCCCAATTACTGAATCATTATTTGGAACTGGAATACCAACTATCATAATCTTATTGGTTGGTGGTGCACTATTTTTTACTATTTATTTTGGATTTGTAAATATCAGGCATTTTTCAACAGCAATCAATACTGTTCGTGGAAAATTTGATTCTCTTGATAAGAAAGATAAAACTACAACTGATGGCGAGGTTACTCATTTTCAGGCCCTGGCAACAGCAGTTTCTGGTACAGTAGGTAACGGAAACATAGCAGGAGTTGCCATGGCAATTGCTATAGGAGGGCCAGGTGCTACATTTTGGATGATTTTATGTGGTCTACTAGGAATGTCAACAAAATTTGTTGAATGTACTCTTGGAGTTAAATACAGAGATGTTGGAGAAGACGGAACCGTTTATGGAGGGCCAATGTATTATATGACTAAGGGTCTGAGAGAGCTTGGTTTTGAAAAGCTAGGTAAGTTTCTTGCTATTGTTTTTGCTTTTTTATGTATTGGTGCCTCTTTTGGAGGTGGTAATGCTGCTCAATCAAATCAAGCTGCTATGCAGCTAGTTAATTCTTTTGGAATGACAGGTGGAAGTGCAAGAACAATTATTGGAGTAATAATGATGATTTTTGTTGGAATAATTATAATTGGAGGAATAAAAAGAATTGCTTCTGTTACAGAAAAAATTGTTCCTTTCATGGCTCTTATGTATATTCTCGCGTGTTTATATATAATAATAACTAATATAACTTTTGTTGATGATGCTTTTGGAATGATTTTTTCTCAGGCTTTTACTCCAAACGCTGGTTTAGGTGGATTTTTAGGAGTATTAATTACAGGTTTTAGACGTGCTGCATTCTCAAATGAAGCAGGAGCAGGTTCTGCTTCAATTGCTCATTCAGCAGTAAAAACAAACTATCCTGCTTCTGAGGGTTTAGTTGCTCTTTTAGAGCCTTTTATTGACACAGTTGTTATTTGCACCTTAACAGCCTTAGTTATTATAATTTTCAATGGAGATAGCACTGTTTTTGATTATGGAGGAGTAGGAGGAGTTGTAATGATAGATGGAGTCCCTGCAGAGGGTGCAAGTATTACTGCAGCAGCATTTTCAAAATATATTGCCTTTTCTGGACCATTTTTGACAATTGCAGTAGTTCTTTTTGCTGTTTCGACAATGATTTCTTGGTCATACTATGGTCTTCAATCTTGGATTTTCGTTTTTGGAAAAAGTAAAGTTGCAGATTTAACTTATAAAGTATTATTTCTCATTTTTATTGTTATTGGGGCTGCCGGTGATATGTCTTCTGTATGGGGTTTTTCAGATGCAATGATTTTAGGTCTAGTTTTTCCTAATATGGTTGGCTTATTCTTTCTCTTCCCAAAAGTTAAAGATGAGCTTGAAAAATATTCTCATGCAATAATTAATCTCGTAAATAAATAGAAATAACGTTTTTTTATACACAACGTATTTATAGTTTACTATATTTGCACACATTTAAATGAAAGGAGGTTTATAAATATGTTAATTATACCCATTAAAGAAGGAGAAAATATTGATAGAGCGCTCAAACGTTTTAAAAGAAAATTTGATAAAACTGGCGGAATGCGTCAGCTAAGAAGCCGTAAACAATTTTTAAAACCCTCAGTAAAAAATAGAGCTAAAATTCAAAAAGCTCAATACATTCAGCATCTTAGAGATCAAGAAAATCAATAGATTGTTCTGAACATATAAAACTAAATAAAGGTTGTAACTTTGAGATATAGACTCTTGATTTTCAATCTTTTTTTATGCATTTAAAAAAATTTTTAGAATACATTTCATTAGAAAAAAATTATTCATCACACACAGTTTTAGCTTATCGAAATGATTTAAATGCTTTTTTAAACTTTTCTTTAAACCAATATAACATATCCTCTCTTGATAAAATAGAGTATGATGTTATACGCTCATGGGTCATAAGTTTAATTGACTTAGGCGTCTCAAATAGAAGTATAAATAGAAAGCTTTCCACATTAAGATCTTTTTATAATTTTTTAGTTAAGACATCTTCAATAAAAATTTCTCCAATGAAAGAGCACAAACCTTTAAAAGTTAATAAAAAAATTCATGTCCCATTTTCAGAGGAAGAGGTGTTTTCTTTACTAAACAGTGATTTATTTTTAAATAATTTTATTGGTGTTCTTGAAAAAACTTTGATTTATACCCTTTATTTTACTGGCGCAAGGAGAAGTGAGATTATTGAGTTGAATTTCAATTCCGTTGACTTAAAAGAGGGTGTCCTTAAGGTTCTTGGAAAGAGAAACAAGGAAAGATTAATACCTATTCATAGAATTTTAAAAAAACAACTTGAATTATACATAGTTAATCGAAATTCAATCAATCAATCATCCAAAATAAAATTTTTCTTTTGTTTCGAAAATGGTAAAAAAATATCTCCAGGATTTGTCTATAAGACTGTAAATTCGTATTTTAAATATGTAACATCTAAATCAAAAAAAAGTCCTCATATGTTAAGACATAGTTTTGCGACGCATATGCTTGATCAGGGTGCTGATTTAAATGCAGTAAAGGGGCTTTTGGGACATTCTAGCGTTGCTGCGACGCAAAATTACACCCATACTAGCATGAAAAGTATAAAGTCCATATACTCTAAGAACCATCCTAGGGGTAAAACAAAGTAACATTTTAAATTTATTATTTCATGAAATATAATTTTCAACCTATCAATTTTAATCCGAGTTTAAATCTTAAAAATTTAATTAAAAAAAGAATAAATAAGTTAGGATTATTTTATGATAAAATTCTCTCTATAAAAGTGTATGCGAAGGAAAAGAGTTATTCTACTTTAAATAAAGAAATAGAATTTATTATCAGTGTACCAGGAGATCAATTAGTTGTAAAAAAAAGATCTAATTCTTTTGCATTTTCACTTTATTCTGTTTCTACATCTGTTGAAAGACTTTTAAAGAAACATAACGATAAAACTAGAAGTAACTAAATTATTCCAGAAAGTCCGTATCCTATCGCTAGACCAAGTACAAACATAATTAAGCCCTTTAATGAAAAAAACCAACTGAAGTTTTCTTCCCATGAATCGGGGATATAGTTTTTATTTGCATCTTCTAGCTTTCCAGTTCTCGTGGAATAGCCAGCATACCAGTATATAAAAATCACTAAAATTGTTATGAAAATAATCGTAACTAAAAAGTCGGTATTCATATTAATAGATTTGATTGGTTTTAAGTAAGTTATGAAAATTTTTGTATAACTCAAAAAAAATTATTTTATGTTTAATTAATTGTTAAAAGCATTTACAAATAATTTTTTTTGATGGGTTTGTCTTTTTTATTTCAAATTATGTTATTTTTGGCCTCAGTTTATTGAAATACTGTACTTAAAATTAAAATCTTAATATTTAATTAATAAATATTACTAGGTATAACTAATAAAATAATGCCGATGTAGCTCAGCTGGCTAGAGCAGCTGATTTGTAATCAGCAGGTCGTGGGTTCGAGTCCCTCCATCGGCTCACTTTTTTATTGGGGAGATACTCAAGCGGCCAACGAGGGCAGACTGTAAATCTGCTGTTTTTAACTTCGCAGGTTCGAATCCTGCTCT